>Ga0302188_10000899_pt1 | contig 24123 bp, 14 predicted proteins | sample II_Bog_E2_1_FD_198783 | JGI IMG/M metagenome (GOLD analysis project Ga0302188, IMG submission 198783) | Peat permafrost microbial communities from Stordalen Mire near Abisko, Sweden - II_Bog_E2_1 | ecosystem: Environmental > Terrestrial > Soil > Wetlands > Peat | place: Sweden: Abisko...
CAGCCTACGTTAGGTGACCAAACAAACAGAGAGCTGATACAGCTGCAAGTAGTTGAGGAAAGGGAGGCAACTGCGTATATTGTTGAATTGCAGGTCACACAACTGTAAACTCCGGCTGATGATACGAATATAACAGTATTAGCTACTGAGCAGGTGCATTGATAGGTTGAACTTGACCAAGTGAAGAGTGAAGAAATACAGCTACAAGTTGTGCTGTTGATAGCGCTCAAGGCATAAAGAGCACTATTGCAAGTGACACAGCTATATACTCCTGCTGATGAAAGGGATATTATGGTGTTAACTGTTGGGCAACTACATTGATTGGTAGAGCTTGACCAAACGAAGGCAGTTGAAACACAATTGCAGGCTGTACTGTTGTAAATGCTAGCAGCATAAATGGTGCTATTACAGACAAGGCAGGTTGCTGTTGTTCCAGTTCCTATGACAATTGCTGAAGAACTGCTGCAGACACATCCTACATTGGGTGTCCAGACAAAGAGACTGCTAATGCAGCTGCAAGTGGATGCAGAAACTGCTGTAGATGCATAGATAGTTGAATTGCAAGTAACACAGCTGTAAATTCCAGCCGTAGACAAGAATATCACGCTATTTGCTGTCGCACAACTGCATTGATAGGTTGAACTTGACCAAACAAAGGAGGTTGATATACAATTGCAAGTATTAATGTTTAGTTTGCTTGCAGCGTAGATTGAACTATTGCACACGACACAGGAATAGACTAAATTGATGTAGGCTACAACTGCTGAGGATCCACAGTCGCAGGCTTTAGTTGTAGGATTCCAAGTGAGAGGAGCGGGGCAGGCACAGGCATAAGAAGTGCTTCTGCCAGTTGAGTATATTGCGGAATTGCATACGACACACACGTAGGTGGTTCCTGTAATAATCATAGCGCTGGTAGTTCCGCAATCGCAGTAGCCCAAACTATTCCAAACCAAACCGGTATTACTGCACGAGCAAGTGGTGGCATTAAGCCTAGCAAGGGTAAATGTTCCACTGGTTCCGCAATTCAGGCAAGTATAAGTTGATGAAGTGGAAGAGCTGATAACGACGGAGGTGGAGTTGCAGGTACTTATGCAAGCAGTTCCATTCCACATCGTGTATGTTTGACAAACACAGCCTGTACCAGTAGAAACACCTGTTGAATTAGCAGCATTAGCACAAAGGAAGCAGGCTCCACTGATTAAGACGGTTGTGGCAGGATTGCAAATACATTGGCCTCCGCTGATAATATAAAGAGTTGGGCAAACACAGGAAAGGGAGGTGCTGTTCCAAGCGAAATTAGGCAAACATCCGCATGCCCCTGATACGGTTGTATTAGCGGAGTATAGAACTGTTCGGCAATCAAGACAAGCAGTAGTTACTGCAGCAACTGCATAGGCAGGATTGCATATGCAAGAAGTGCCAGTGCTTGAAGGAAGTTGTAAGGTGTTACTGCAGATGCAAGCACCTACATTCGTTGATGTATTGAAAGTCCAAACTAGAGGGGAGAGGCATATGCAATTAGCTGTTCCTACCACTGGTCCTGTACTAAATTGAGCAGTAAGGCAGTTATAGCATAAGTTGCCAATCACAACACTAGTTGTTGCATTACAATTAGTCATAATACTATTACAACTACCTACTCCGCTGCTACTCACTGTCCAAACATAATTAGCGTTGCAGTTGCAAGCAGTAGTGCTGGAGGGAATACCTGTACTGGAGGCTATGGAGGAGCAAGGAATACAGGATGTTCCAGAAGTGATTGAAGTGCTAGGATTGCAAACACATTGCATATTTTGAGAGCTATAAATGTATCCAACAGAACAGGTAACATTCACGCATTGGAACAGAACAGAGTTCCATACTCCTGTTGTACACCCGCAGCCCGCAGCTGTAGCCACACCGCTGGCACCGGGTAGGGATGAGCATTGAATGCAAGTATCATTTGATAGGTAAAGGAATCCTTGGGAATAAGAACAGATTTGGCATCCTGATGAAGTCGCTGTTCCGGTGGCAGGAAGAGTAGCGCAACTTTTGCAAGTGGAACTCATATAGTAACCTAATTTGATACTGCAATAGCATGAATAAGGATAAGCACTTCCAGAGAATGCATAACCAGGAAGGCAGACACATATTCCATTGGAGGCTACTCCGCTTGAATTGGGCACACCTACACAGTTGGTGCAAATACCGTTGTTGTAAATAGTTCCAGTTCCTGGATACCCGCATGAACAACCCAAACCTGAGCAAGCCACACAGGAAAGACTTCCGCTGACTATAGTAGTTGTGTATCCAGTAGTAAAAGTACAAGTACAACTTCCTAAGGCTGTGACCCAGGCAAGAGAGGAGTTAGTGCAAGTACATCCAGTTGAGGTGGCTGCTCCAGTTGTATATTTTTGCTTTGAACAGGCATAACAGATTCCTCCAGAAAGGAAGAATCCCTGAGAAACGTTACAGACTTGGCATCCTGCCACTGTGGCTCCAGTTGGGAGAGTGATAGTTGAGCAACTACCACAGTAAGTTCCCATATTAACATATCCTGCAGGACAGTCACATTTATTTGCAGAGTTAATCCAAGTAAGACCTTGACCACATTGGCAGCCCAATGATGAAGCTGCACCATTGGTATTCGCAACTGCTGTGCAGTCATAGCAAACGCCATTTATCAACCAAAAGTTTTGAGTATAGTCACATACGCATGTTTGTTGAGTTGCATTCCAAGTTTGGCCTGGAAAACAGACACAACTATTACCTCCCGAAGCTACAATTGGAAGAGCTCCATTTATAGTGTTGCAGTTGATGCATTGTCCTGAAGTTGAGATAAAGGCTCCACTCGATGGATTGCAAACACATTGGGTTCCATTCCAAGCATAGCCGGCGACGCAGCTACATCCTGTTGCAGTGGCTGGAGAAACAGTGTTTGATAAAGAGGAACAGCTAATACATGAACCTGCAGTGCCGTAGTAGCCTATAGTCCAGTCACATAAACAGCTACTTGTCACTGCACTCCAATAGTAGTTAGCTTGACAAAGGCATCCGCTGACTGTAGCCGTAGCAGTCGAATATGGAGCATTTGGACAGTAAATGCATTCTTTAGCAGTTAGGAAGAAACCAGCAGAAACACTGCAGCTCGTGCATGTTGCGGCTGCTATTCCAGCGATAGGACTGGTTGTGCATGATTTGCATATGCTGGCATTAGTATAGTAGCCAGCAGCACTTGAACAGACACATCTGGTGGTTTAGTTGGTGACTGGATTGGTCGTAAGCACGTAGTTGGTCGGACAGCCATTGGTAGTTGTGTTATAATTTCCAACTAAAGAGGATGCTCGACAGACATATCCGCTGTAGAAGAAGGAAGCTGAGCATGATATGCAGGTCGACATCGAGGCTACAGGTAAAGATGAACATGCTTGGCAAGTATTAGCTGAGGTTAATGCGTATTGGGTGTTTTTATTGCAAATGCAAGCTCCTAGCCAAAGGTTGAAAGTATAGCCAGTTTGGCAATTGCACATGCCATAAACTGTGCTAGCAGTTGCTCCTGTTCCATAGGGAATGGAGGTGCAGTTGACGCATCCGAAGAGTGAATAACCAAAAGTAGTTCCTCCATTGCAGGTAACACATTGCGAACTTATAGTAGTGCTTGAGATTTCATTGCAGACACCACAGGAAGCACCATTCATATAAAGAATGTTAGTGTTTTCAATATAGCAACCACAAACTTGATAATAAGCATTCCAGCTATATGGCGATTGGCAGTAGCAAGTGTTTACATCTTTGGCTAATCCGCTGGACCAGGAAATGTCTCTGCAATTAACGCACATATTGTTCTTAAAGATGAAACCCTTAGTTATGTCGCAAGCGATTGCCAGTAGTCTGGCTGAAACGACTTTATCTTCTTTCTATTCATCAATCTCAATCTCACTTTCCTGATAGACAGCAGTACGTAGATTGGATACCTTGATGCATGCAACTTATTTTTGGGACCACTGGTATCCAGTAACGCATTGACAAAAGTTGATCTTATTCGAAGGAATGATGGTATTGGGTAATGAAGTACAACTTACGCATTCTTAATGCCTATAAACTGATCCTTAGTGACATGGGCCAGTGAGGCAGACCACAGCCAGCATGAAAACGCTGACGAACTGAGCAAAAACCTTGTAGTTCAACATCTAAATGTTTTTAATTTATAGAATAGGAATATCCAAGCACAGGTAAAAACTATTCCGATTAAAAACATTGTGACTAGTCACAAAATAGATTAATAGGGTATTCGTGGATGGAATAAATCAACGACTTCCTTATTGTTAACGAATGGTTTAGTTTTGGGAACCGACGAGGATATTACTAAAAGTCGTTCAATTTCACTTTGGTTATTTCTGACTCAAAATTAAGACGGTCAGTCGTGGAAAGGGGTTGTCCTTCTTGATCTATCAAGCAGATTCAGTGCTGAATCATGATTCCCCTCTGCGAATTACTGTTGGAAAGTAAAAATAATTAAAAAATAAAAACAATTAAACCAGACTCTCAGATTCTGGAGAATAAGAGAATGGAAATGGTGTTTGTACAAATTCATACGGAATTTGATTGGAGATCGTATGGCTTTGATCTATAATTCATGACATGATAAAGTAGTTTAAACTATTTTCAAATTTATAGGATTAACCACAATCAAAACAAACATTAAAACTAAAATACATTACTTTTATCCTTGGAGCAAACATTATGAACATCATTTTCACGTTGTTTAACTGTTTACTTTCGGAAAGTTTGAAGGATTTAGTGTTTATCATCATTGACAAGTCAGTCTCCAGTTTGTCGACTTAGTGCCGCAAAAGATATTGAGTTTGTCCAATGATCGATATTCATCAATCCAATCCCAAAATCCAGTAAATGGTCATCAATTATTGAAGTCTTTTTTTACAATTAATTCGAGTGAGGCAGCGTTATTTGTTATCCTTGAGTGTTTAATGCTTTTGATGAAGTCCAATTTCCTTATTGTTTGTTCTTGTCCCCGATGACACCATTAACTCCTCTTTTTGAATTATGACGGTTTTCTTGCATAATCATCAATTTTTGTATTTTATATCCCTGCTGCTGCTATATCCAAGGATATTATCGGTCTTTTGCTTATTTCTCGATATTATCTTTGGATTTATCTTTGCCTATATTTGATCATTCACAACTGCTTTCATCCTAGATGTAATCGTTTACACGTGGACTTATTTATATCTACTATTGTGATCGCCCTTAGAAGCATATTTGTGTATTCTGTGCTTCATGCAGATTATTATTCAGTTTTACATTGACCATATCGAAGAGATGTGGCGACTCAAAGGAAGAATTAGAAGTTAATATGATTTAAGAGGTAGGAGAGCATAAACCTATGAACTGGCAATCAAAGGGAGTTTGTCATGTCTCAAACTGTATCCGTCTAGTATATCTTAAATTCAAAAAGTTAGTGATAAGTATAAATTTATTGCGCTGCAATAATATAAGCTAGTTTGATGCTTAGCATAGCTGAATACAGACTAATATCACTCGATGCGGTTTATAATCGTAGTTGTTTTTTATTTCTAAGTGAAGGTCAGAGAGTAGAACTCGTTTTTTCGATCCACGTTGGTGATGGTCATCGAGTTGTAATCCAGACGATAGCTGCGTAAACTGTGTTATCAGATATATACTATTACTATGTGGTCATCTGGTGTTCGCAAATGTGGGGAGGAGGCACTAAATCTGTTTCCACCACTAAGTTATGGACTACATGTTAACTTGAACCAATGCTGGCTCCACTATCCAGAATCTCCACTGCAGGTCCTCCCTTGACCAAAATCTCGAACCTCACATTGATCTTTTTGGTGGAAAGCCACTCAATTTCAGGATACTGTTATTTGGCCTGTCGATACAGTTTATATTATATAATTCCATCAGCCAGTTCGGATTCGTTCTTTTCGAATGAATCGGTGGAGTAGTTTTCGTTCCTGAGCACAGATAGCCCTTTCAAAAGAGTAATGCTCTTAATTTTAATTTGGGGGGCAGCCTCTTCATTCTTTAAGTTGAATACAATTCTAGGACCGAGGCCATTAAATGTTTTGATGCACTGTAGTTAGAAGTTGGGCTACAGACCAATTAATCTCTCCTTTTTGCTGAGTTTTACAATGTAGTTTGCATACAACTATTGAATTTTACGCAAAGTCGGTTCGACTCTTGATCGACCAAATACAATTTGCCCTGATTTTTGAGTCAGCGCTGCATTCTGGTCGCAGCTTTAGAATAAACTATTTTGACTGTCTCCCTCAGCCTTCGACAGTTCCAGAGGTATATCGTTGACTGTCGCCTTTGCTGCCTTCATCTGCATAGCTTCCTCGTATTTCAAAACTTTATTAGCCTTGAGATAGTTGGTGTTATATTTGATGCCCAAAAAGTACTTGTTGGCCTCGTTGATTTTTTTAACCAAATCTTCGACACTTTCTTTTGGGAAATTGAAGGATTCATTAGTTTTAGCCGTTGATTATGTATGTTTATCGCCCAACTTTAAAAATTTACGATTAGTGGTTTGATCTTTCGACTCGGGAGGAGGATTTGCCTTGGGAAAAAAGGAACCTGTGCTGAGTGAGAAGCGAAGGGAACGACTGACAGCCGAACTCAAGTTGAAATACTGTCTGAGCATAGATATAATTATGATTTGGCGAATTAAATAACTTATTTTCTTGAATATAATTGATAACATTTTATGGCTTCAGCCTGCTCGAAGATAGTGAGTAACCTTAATTTAGTTTATTGCTATTTCTAGATTAATTTTATTATATGTCGGACCTGGCCACTTCGCAGATCGAAAAGCATTTCATCACTAATAATGTCTACAAGCGCAGCAGGAGGTACTTCGATATAGCCAAACTCAATCAACTTTAACATTAGTTAGAAATCTCCAGACGCAAACCGCGCCCTTGCAAAGATACTATAGATACAAGACTATAATCATCCTTCATTTGCTCTGAGGAGTTGCTGCACGATAAGGTGAGCAACGACTTGGACTATTTTCACAGTAGAAAAGATATGCACGAGGACAAGGACTAAACTGAGACCACCTATACCATCAAAACGTTTGTTTGCTATTATGTAGAGCGCGAGCTAAAACTGTTGACATGAGGAAGATGTTGCCCCGAAATGATTTTGATAGGGCCAAGCCTATCTCTCGCAATGAAGAACAGTTCAATAATTTTACTGTTTCACTTCATAAACCTAGGGCTTCTTTAGATTTTGATAATTTTATTGGACGGGCAGACTAAAAATCCGCTAGGAACAGTCCGAAGGCCGCACGAGAGGAGAAATATAACCCTGAAACTGTTGGCAAAGCTCATGAAAAAGTGTTGTTTGACCAGTCTCACTACAGTTGTTTCGTCAACTACAACAAAAATGGCCGATCAACTGAAAAGAATCAACTCCAGTAATCTCCCACATACTAGCCATCCAAAATCCAGAGAGGTTAAGATCTAACAAAAAAGCGTGCTTCTCATCTGCTCTAATTCTACCATGGCAACGGCAAAGAAGAGCCTTCTCAACTGGACAATCGAATAATAAAATAAAACTAATACTTTTGGAGACACGTCCGCGAGTAAAGATAGCGCCTTAAAGATTTCCTAGTCACCAAAAGGGTATAGGACCATCAACTACAAAAAATTGAAGCCATCCGCCAGCGTAAAAAACTGCCAGACGAGAGGAATTAGATGTGCAACTAGAAATTTTTCAGGAGGGGACATTGACTGAATGATCATAATAAATAACTCACAGTTTTAATCCCAATATGAAGGCAATCACTCCGACTGCTAGGTATAATGCCATGCTGATCGTGAAGCTTGATTTTTGCGATTAGATCAGCCGCGATTACAACGACTGGATCTTTGCTGTTCGCAGACGACCGGACCTGTCTCGCGAGTAATGTTTTAGAATTACATGGCGTTGATTGAAAATCTGCCGTTTTGTAAGAATGTCTTGAGCATCTTGCAGCATTTTGCCGAACTATTCAGGCGGTAGAGGAATATGACTGCCAGCTGTTTTTTTCATTATCACAAAGGGACTATTCAGCTCGGATAGTGGCTTGTTGTATTTCTGCCTGGGGCTTAATTTTACGGATGCCATTGATGATTTGGTAACGATAGGAGGGGCTGTCCCAAGTTCGGGTTCTTCTGTATCTGACTCACATATCAGTTGCTTATCGATTATTCTGCATTAAAAGTCTACCCAAACATTGGCCTCTTCCAATTTATCTTTACCTTTGAAGTAATACTACTTTTGGTTTAGCATTTTTTAGACTTACAGAGAGTAGTGACCTAAAAAACTTTACTTTTTGTTTGCTTTCACCAGTTTAAACACCAGATCCATCTCCGACGAAAAGGGAATTCGCAGTCTTTCACCGCAAAATTGGGCCACTCCATTCTTTATAATGGGTTGCAATTGTATCTTAAGATAGGAGTCATCAGCGTAGTGTACCTCGCACTTGACCTTAGTAGGTTGGCTTGGTTGCTATACTTCGAGAGTATTGATGGTCAGATCGATTAGATACTCCTTATTGGTAAATCTATTCATATTGATTATACTAATACAATATATGCAAGCTAATTATATCGAAAATCAAGTTCTGCATCTCGAGAGGCATCCTTTCACTTTATCCCAAGTCATTAGTCTGCAAAAAGTAAGCAGACCTGCGACTGCGATGATGATGGCTGGCATGAAAACACTGTCTCCGGTTGTGGCAATGGACAGCATATAGAACATCAGCACGCTTACTATGGCTCGGTTCAGCATAAAGATTATTTGAATAGGTAGGCTGTGATTCACTGACAGGACCGGCTCTGAAATACGCGATTGAAGCAATTCATAACTATCGGGTCCGTTGAAGTGAGCCATAAATCTGACAAGTTTGGTCTTCCAGTTGTTTAATGCAGTCTTTTCGTTTTATTCATTTTTTTATTTACTGTCGATCTCTTTCTGCGATTACTCCTACAGTAGTTTCTGACTTAGTTATCCGAGGTTTTTCTTGTAGAAAACTTCATACGAAACTATTGAAATAATGATTCGGAGAGTGATGAAGGACACAAGGACCATTGCAGTAGATATATCGCTCATAATAGGAATGGTCAGAGCCCAGGCAAACAATTAGATAAAGCTAAAGCTAAAGATTGATTGACTGAGGAGAGTGTCAACTCCAAGGCATTTAACTGCCACTATAATAAGGGGCAACAGACTCAGCAAAGCAAAAGGAGCCAGGATATAGATCATGATAATAGGAGGCATAACATTCGAGTATTGACAAGTGGGTGCTCCATTGTAGTTAGGCAGACACTGATAGCAAAAGCCAGTATTGGAGCATAGTCGGCATCCAGTGACGCTCTCACATTACATATTGTTCACACAGTCGTTGTTATAGCTGAAACTACCATCAGGACAGCTGGTTTGACAAATTCCACTGCTTAAGACCAACGATGTATCTTTGCAAGAGAGGCATTGGTTGAAGTAGAGTCCATAACAGTTGGAGCAAGTTGGTGAGCAGGGCTAGCATACATTCGTATTCGAGTAAGGGAAAGAGCCACTGTTGCAATTACTTTGGCATTGTCCATTCGAGGAGTAGAGACCTTCCCTACAGACGAAGCAATATTATTGCCCGTTACTGGATGAGCAAGAGTCACACATTTGGTTGGCGCATTTAGAATTTGGAGAAGGATATATGAACATATTTGAATTTCCACTGGCGAGGGTTATTGAAGGGAAATTGATATGATACAACTGGAGTGAAAAATTCACATTCAGACTATCGTTTAAAGTACAAGGTAGAGATAGGGTTCCAGCATAAGCCACTCCTGAGTTGCTGCAAGATATGCCCTGTGCAGTTAAATTGAAATTTAGTGAGGCAACCGGCAGATAGTTGTTGATTATGCTGTCAATCAGCACAGTTAAAGTGGTTGAGCTGGACTGTACATAATTATTCGGTAATATAATACGATAGGAGAGCTGCAAAGGAGTGATTGTAGTAATTCCCACTCCATTGCTGCTATAAAGATCAACATTAGAGTATTTAGTGATTCCGTTGACTGTTTGAGCTTGTACTGAAGTGAGCATCCAGCTGGTGGGTCGGATATAATTGATAATGTTGGAAACAGAAATGATGAGCTGCTGTGGGGAAGGAATGGAGGATGACTGCACATAGAGTTGATTGGCTGATATTGGTGAACATGTAGCTGCCACATTATTGATCTTACATCCAATATTTGAGGGAATTATATAATAGTAAGCATCAGCGAATTGAAGGATAAAACCATTGATATTTTGATAATTTTAAAGCGAGATGTTGTAGGTGAGAGTGGTCGTACTCAATGAAATAAAATTACTGCTGGTAACAGAATTTAGGGTGACAGCGCCCATAGTTAGCTGAGGATTAATGTAGGTTGTACTGTTTGTTACTGTTGAAGCACGGGTATAAGGATTACCGATAGTTGCGGTTATCAAATCTTGGGCTGTGGTTGAATCAAAAGATATTTGATTGATCATGCCTGTCACAAGGTATGTCGTGGTGCCTGGTACGTTTGTTGTTAGGATTGAGTTACTTGATAGGACGGAACAAGGAAGAGAGTTACTATTTGAAGTCATTACTTGACAATTAGTGCTAGTATAGAGCTGACTAGAAGGGAATGTAATAATCATTTGATCACTGTAGCTTGGAGTGGTGATATTCATGGTGACTGAGGTTGCAATTCCGACTTTGGTGACATTTCTAACGGCAGACGAGATGACCACAGTATCAAAAACTTTCATAGCAAAGGTAATGTTGTTATATCCATAAATATACGTCAATGATTGGTCTTGAGCTTGTTGGATTATGAAACTGAACGGCTGGTTGTTGATGGGATTTGTAATTGAATTCATGACGAAGGAGATATTACATGTTGATCCATTCATTGGCAAAAAAATGAATGACTGGCCAGTGCTCATTGACAGAGGTAAAGTTGTTACTACTCCGTTTATCATAAGAGTAGAGGTTGATACAGTGTCTTTGACTGTTAGCTGTGTACCAATGAAATAGGGTGGCACAATAATTAAATATCCAGCCCGCGTGATGGCCTGTACATTCAAGGTATAAGTGTTGAGAGTATTAACTTGCCAGTTGGAAAGAATGAGTGAAGAAGTCATCGATAACGCCACGACAGATATGTTGTAGTTAAGTTTAATTGAAGCTGAAGGCAATGCTGAAGTGATAATCATCTGAAAATTTAAGAAAGTAGCTTGGTAACTCAATGCAGTTAGACCAATCGTTACATTTGAGACGACTTGGCCACTCTTCAGGTAGAGCTCAATTAAACTGTTAGATGCACCTGCCGAGTAGGAACAACTCAGAATATTACTTTGACTGCATGATGAGTCGATACAACAGAAGTTTATACTTTGGAAAAACGAAGGGATACTTATTGACAAATAGGTTAGGGTTGTGTTGCTCAAACTTAAAGAAGCACTGATATTCTGGTTGATGTAAATGGTTGAAGGCAGCTGTAATGACATAAAAGCTGTTAGATTTTGGGGTGTGAGTAAGGGGGTATAGGGTAGACTATTACTATAGGCAATATAATCAGAGTTCTTAATGGTTATAGGCACTGTGGTAGTATCCGAAACATTATTGCTGTTTATGATGGTTCCTAATGAAGTATTGAACGACTGTCCATTTAATGCAACATTATAACCATTAAAAAGCACACTCATCAAAGGAATGCTTGCAGGGAGATTACCGTTAATGTAAACATTAGTTGATAAACCAACAGTAGTTGTAATGCGCTGCAGAGTTAATCCACTGCTATACGGTACTATTTTGGTTAGTGGAATTAGAGAGGCAGTGTAATAAATATAGTTTGTATCAACGATAGTTAGGGTGTACATTTATGGAGCTAAGCTTACCAGAAGATTATTGGTGCCACTTAGTAGAAGATTGATTGTTCCAGTTAGTCCGCTTATGGCTACACTAATGTAGTTTGAAGCATTGAGAGCATAGTTAAGAGATTGGGTAGCGGACAAACCTAAGTAAGTGAGGGAAGTCACAAGTGCCGAACTTCCTGATGGAGTTATTAAAGGTGAAATAATAATAGAAAAAGAAGAAATGTTCAGATTGGGAACAGCAACGCCAATAGTAATATTTGTAGGTTGATAGGCATTAGAATTACTTCGGCTAATCGTGGGATTGGACATTGTTTGAGCAGAATATAAAGGAATAGCGCCGTAACTAACGGCTGTAATAATTTGGTTGCTGAGCAGCAGCTGGAGGGTGGGCTGATCTTGCTGATTCTGTACATAAGGATTGTTGGCAACATTCAGAGTGAAACTGTATTGATAATTGGCTAAATTGCAGAGGGGAAATGGCTGATTGCATCCCAAAGTGATCGAAATAAAGTAGTAGCTTGAGTTTTCACTGCTAGAAGAAACATTAAGATTAGATAAAGCTGAAGAATTCAGCAAGTTCATCTTATAGGCACTCTTTGGAATGCCTATTGTTATCGTCGAGCTTTGGGCTATGGGAACTCCTATATTAAATGTAAAATTGAGACAATTAGCAGAAGCAGCAATGCTTGATGACTGACTTACTGTTAGGGAATTGATGCTTGTGGGTGTCAAACTGCCCTGTCCACCGTATAAACTTATGAGTGAAATGACTCCTTGTGCGACAAAATTGTCCGTTGGGCTATCCACATAGAAAACAATTACGTTTGAGCTGAAAAGAGTAGATGTCCAGGCGTTTGTAAATGCCATGCTAATCGAAATTACTGTGTTCGCTGCTATTATACTCGAACCAAGATAAGTCAGATTAACCTGATTTACCCAGCTGCCATTCATACCATATTGACAACCACTGTAGGTTATGCCACCACTAATAGTGTAGCTGCAATTTTGGGTGGTTAAGGCTGAAATTCTGGTGAACGTATTTGATGGAAAAATAATTACAATTTTGCTGCCAATATCTATGGAATTACTAGCAGTTAGATTGAAAAGCAGTAGAACGTTAGTTGCTACAGTGAGAGTGCTACTATTCCCAGTCACACTGAGCTGGTTGTACTGTATACTTGGGGTGACTTGAGCATTGGTGCTTTCAATTAGCTCATTTGCTGAAGTTAGTAGGTTGACTTGAAGGAGATTACTGTTAGGCTCAAGATTGAGCACATTGGTTAGTGTTGTTGTGGATTGATTATAGTAGTAAATGGTCATTGAAGTTGAGTTGCTTGAAAGAATCACACAATTCACTGCGTTATTGCTGGCACCGAGCATGGTGCAACCCGGAGTGACGATGCTCGTTTGATTTACTGGCATTGTGATTGTCATCAAATTTGCAAGGGAAGGGAAACTTGGAGTGTAACTGATGTACAAAGATCCTAATCCATTAATGGCAGTGCTTGTGCGGGTGAAGCCATATGTTAATCCAGTTGCAGGTATGTTTGGTATCAATGAACTGGAGGGGTAAGAAGAAAGAGCCACTTTATAACCAGAGCTATCGACTGTCCAAGCGGAAATGCTATTAGTGGGCGAACTGTTGGGAATATAGAGAAGGTTCTTCAGATTAGTTACTGTGATGGAAGTAATGCCGATGGGAACGGAAATAGGCAAGACCAAAGCCGAATTATTGTAGATAGCACCAGAAAAATCGAAGAGTGCAGAAGTAAAATTTAAAATGAATGAAGATTACGAGCTGTAGGGGTTTACTCTGTTAAAATTAACAGTCATCTGGGAAGTGGCACCTACTACTCTACTGCTGACAGTAGTAGTCAATCCAAGATAGACTGGCAGTACAGATGCGATGCTTATAATGCCTGAGGCCGAGAGATACCCAGCTGAAAACATTGAAAAGGTAATATTGCCAGAAATGCTGGTGGATGTCGGATTGACGATATTAAGTTGTACAGACCCATTGACTAAAGAATAAATTTGACTGATTTGGTAGTTGTTGTTGACGATGGAAGATTGGTATGATGCTGAAGTCACCACTGTCAGCAATCCAACCGGGATATTCATGTTGATTTCATTGAAGGATGGGTAAACGCTTGTAATTGTTAGATTAAGCACTGCTGATTGACCTAAAGTATTATTTGTTAAAGAGTAGCTGAAGGTAAGAGGAAGCGCATTTTGGATGGAATAAGTTGTCGAAAACTGCTGACTGGGCAGATTATTGAATTGAGTTGTTAGGGAATAGGAGAGTGGGGCGATTGTAAGAGGATTTGCCACGTTGGTGATAGTGATACTGTATAGAATCGTATCAATCATCATTGGAGTGTTATCTCCGCTAAATGTGAGGCTGATCGCGCTGGTATTTACCACTTGACAGCTGAAGACACCTAAGAAGATGGTGGAGTTGTGAGTCGCAAAACAACCCCCGTTGATACTACCTTGAGAGATGGAAAACGATAGAATTGGCTGGAAGGGTATGTTCACACTAATGAAAGTAAGAGCATAGTTGCTGTTGAGAGTGGCAACACTGTTGCTAAGGTTGATATTAAGGGTTTTAGCAGTCTTGACTGTGTTGAATTGCATCGTAGAAAAGGTAGTGGTGGCTATCTGATCATTATAAATTGTGGTAATCTGCATATTTTGGGTCAAATTGCTAAGAGGACTAAAAGATTTCCTGAGTCCTTGAACTATTAAACTGCCAGTGCAACTGCTGCTAGATCCACATATTTGAATGATTATCTGCTGGATTGAATAAGGAGACCCGCTGCTGTAGTAGCTAATGCTGTTGCTATAACTATTGCCAGATCCATCAGTTACTGCAACAGAAGAGGGATAGCTATATGTTTGAGAAGTATTATCGTATATTATATTCGCATAAGAATCGAATTGATTGTAATTTATGACGAACTGACCCCCATTGGCAGTTACGTAAGGAGATGTGGTGTAGCTAAAGGACATAGAATAGGTGGATCCCACCGTACTGTTGCCGATTCGAGTATAGTTACTGATTGTGAGGGCTGAAGGGGTGAGATTGATGAGAGACGCACTTGATTATATCACTCCTGCTACATGTGCAGTTTGCACGATCACTGTTTGCGAATAGTTATTAATGAAAGATGGATTGATGAGGCCGTCAATAATAAAAGATAGGGATGAGCCATTCGTGCATTGAGAACATGGAGGACTCATGCTGATAGTCAAATTGTTTGTAGAGTTGTCAACAACACTTGTGCAGGGAATATTGATTCCCGCTGATGAGCAAACTATTCCACTCATTACGTAGTTTGCTTGGGGCAGGACCACTTTCAAAAAGTCCGAAGACTGCAGGGTTACTTGAAGGGTGAGATTGACTGTGAGTTTAAAGCCAGTATCCACTTGAGTACTATTTTTCTGGGCCGTATTATTGAGTGTCAAGGGGGTTGCTTTAAATAAATAAGGTGTGGTGCTGTTCCCAATCATATTGTTTGAAGCATCGAATGTTCTGAACCAAAAGGGAAGAGTTCTCGCATCAGGAGGATTATTGATTATTACTTTTATTACCACGCTGCCGATGCTGGAAAACATAAAATTGTTTGTCGAAATCGCGTTAGTGGTAGCGTTGAACGAACAGGAAGGAGTCGAACTGCCGTTAGTTAGAGTAAAACCATAGACTGTTGAACAGTTCACAGGTAGAACTGGGCTCACTGAAGGTGGAAGCACGATCTGATACATTCCTCCGGCTGGAATGGATGCGTAAAGCTGACTGTAGACCGTGATGGTATTAATTTGTCCAATGAGAGTATTGGAGGATAAAAAATTAATGGTGGCTATATTGCCAGGTACTGTGGATTGAGCTATAAGCTGACTGTTAACCTGAGCAACCAAACAATTGGTGCAAGAGGTACTGGTTCCTGGAAGAGTGGTTGTAAGGAGCTGGATGATGAAACTAGATGAGTTTCCCATTGATTGAGGATTAGTCAAGCCTGATATTGTCAGATAGACATAACCGCTTGAATTAGTTGAGTTTGACGCAGGAGTTACGACTGCGAATATAATCAAATTGCTTATATATACGGGAATGCCATTTTGAATACTAAATAAAAATAAATTTACGAACCATAGAAACTTAGAGCTGTTTGTAAATTTCCTATTCCCACTTGAGAGGGAATCGTGATACTCAGTTGAGGATTAGATGGAGTCATAGGAACCGTAAAGTTAAAGGAATATGTAACATCTGTGTTACCCACTCCATAGTCGGACTGCTTCATAGCATTGATTCCCATTGGCAATGGTGAGTATAGGATTGAATTAATAATCCAACTCGAAGATTCACTGTAGGTGCTATTGAAGGTCACTTTGAGGCTTGTTGTCTGTTGCAGCAAAAAGGGAGGGTTAAGAAGATTGCCTATGTTAAACTGTATATTTGAATTGGCTGCTGCGTTATTATTTAAACGGAGAGTGCATTTTGACGCTGAACAACTACCGGTTGCTCCACTTATCGAGACAGCGCCGATAGTAGAAGAGATGTTGAGAGGCCCATTAGGTACTCCGATATAGGTGGATGAAAAGTCTAGAAAGAAAGTGGCGGATGCGGGTAAGTTGTAGAGAGTATAATAACTGACAAGGTATGTCGTGTTGGTAAATAGGGTAGAGGGGCTATTGGGCGTCACCTGCAAGCTTCCCATCTGCGAGAGAGCCGCTTGCAGAAGCAGTACTATCAGAAGAACGACTCTGACTGACATTATTTGAATTTAAATATTATTCTGTTTAATTTAAAATGTATGCCTGCATTATAGCAGCGCCAAAACAAAAGATGATCGTTCATGACAGAGTTATTACAAAGGCAGACAGCTATCCAGCCACAAGACAAGACAAAGCAAAAATTGACCTACTTGTACTCTTGGCAGCAGTAATGGAATAGTCATTAAAAAAATGAGCGGCCTAGTCATTGTGATCTCTTCCAATTGATCTCATCTATGCTCAGTTATCCATATAATTTATTTATATAAACAATGGGCAGTAGCTCCGAGGGTAGGGTCAATATGATAGTCAATAGCTGAACATAAATGTCAATCTGAAGATTCCGAAATAGCATTACTGATGAGCTCATAGATCAGCGCGTCTTTCAATATCAATTCTAAGAGAATAAGGATGCTTCATTAGTATTTGCTTTGTACATAAATTAAACATGTCAAATATTACCTAATTAAACGCTAATAAATTCAATAGTAGATAATGATTGAAGGATTGCAATAAAAAAAATTATTTTCAATAAAATTCAAAAATTCAAATCGCTTATTTCTAGTAAATGGTAAATATTCATTATTTATTATAACTATGGATCTATAGTTGTTCTATGGAGGCCGAATTCAGTCGCTCCATTTCCTCATCAGTTCCAGCGAGCACTGATTCTTTTGTCACTCCAGCCTAATACTTTGAATTTGTTGTTGATTAAATTTTCGATGCAGAGGTCCACCAAGGAGGCAATGCCTATGGATATCTCCCATTAGAGTTGGTTTGATATTTCATTTATGAATTCACATCATTTATCAATATAGTTTTACTTGATATTGGATTCGATTATCGCTTTGTCTAAGGCTGTGCAATTACTTCATGCGTAATTTTGTCTTTTGCCTCGACTTTGATGACTTTGTTCCATACTTTAGATAAAATAGGTAGTTTGTTAAGCATCCAAGATGAAAAAGACCACTCCTACGAATTTCCAGGATATTTTTTATTTCTAAATACTTGAGATAGATTACTTTTTCTATTTCTTCTTATAAAAATAATCAATTTAATCGAGATACTAACGATATTCCTTTTAATTTAATTTTTAATTTGCTCTCTATTAAAATTACCCTTTTATGCTTTTGATTTAGCCTTATTCCAAATAAGCTAAAATCATTTGAGTCAAGCCTAAAGTTTGCTCAGCCTCTTTAAAAACGCCTTGCCATTTTGGTCTTGTTCCCAAACTTAATACCAGAGCAAGTTATATAGCTCTTTGTTCTTTCATATTGTCTAGCTATTAAAGTGTATAATTTAATTTATACTTTTCCTGTTACAATCTCTTTTATTCTATCTGTGAAGGAGGCATGGCTTTCATTTTTAATATTTAATGATTATATGATGCTATATCGCTCCACACATAAGCTACAAAATTAAAAAATAATATGAACCAATAAAGGCGTTATTTATAATCAAGTACTCGAGTATATGCCAGGGAAATCATTTCCAAAAACAGAGTATTTCTACAGTAAAAAATAATTATAGAAGTTTTGTTGGCCATCATCATAAAAGTATCAAAACTTATTTATATTATTCAACAGTGAATAAATCGTTCAAATTCACGATGGCGTGCCTCTGAAAGCCATTTATTTGTATTGACAATATTGTTGCTTCGATCACTTGTATATACCTCATCATTAGCAGCAAAAGTATCAAAAATATCACGTCAAGTGTTGCTTTTAAAAATTGAATTCATTTTATCAAAGGAGGAGGAAGCCTTGTTTTTATCCTTGGAGTTCAAGATCCAATCAAAACCAATGAGGAAAAAAATTATCAACATATCTGAATTATTAGCTAAATAAGAAGAACTACAGTATTGAGGAATTTTTATCTTTCAATAATATCAAAAATTATTATTTCAGAGTAGCCTGCATACTTCCCATCTGCGAGAGTGTCTTTGGCATGATATTATCAAAAGGACCAGTTTGACCTAATGAACCAAAAGGCCCTCTTTAGGCCCTGCTAACAAATAATTCTCAAATAAGGTTTTATAATATATTGGGAGCTTGCCAATTTTATTATCATTTCTCATATTTATATACCTCAAATGATGATTGGTTTTGTTTGTCGGAACATCTTCAGAATGAGCATTTAAGAGTAAAAATACACTTATGAAGAAATATCCTTGTGAATGAGGCCTCTCCCTTTGATATCCTCATCAACGATATACCACCAAAAGGTCTTGAAGGATATGTATCATTGAAATTACAAACTCGCTATTTGTCAGAATATCAAGGAAGCTAACAGGAAATTTAAAAAACGTAACAATTTCAAGGAGCCATTATAGGAGATCACACTCGGCTTTTTTTTTCAATTCCAACCGCCCTATACAAAATCCCAATGTCGCCCTTGAATCATAGTCCAAGATACTATTATGTTCACTACCTTCTTAGCACAGGTTCCCCATTTTCAACGTTAACTCATGAAGCCTTTTGCCGTCTGAAAGGAGAGTAATAATTTCCTCTAGTTAACTATACTGACGGATTTGATTGCCATATTGCTGGTCATATTATTAAAATTCTTCCATCAAACCCTGTTCTCAATGACTAACGTCCCACCCACAACTATCACAATGTAAATTTATTGGGAATGAATTTTTTGCGGAAGTTCAAAGCTTACAAACAGTAAGGAGAATTTGAACGATAAGTAGCGATGCTTAAGTTAATTAAATGATTGTCAACAAAGCAAATAGTTTTATAAGAATTGGTTATTAAAATAAATCACAGATGCTTGATGAAACTAAATTTATTTTATAATCTTATTGATTAATATGGACTTGGAAGGAAAAACAGAGAGAAATTCAGCAACATAAGTGAGAAATTTACTTTAATAATAAGAATATCTTCAACGATCCTTAAATGTTTTAGGACATCTTTGAATATTCATAATTTTTATTTAGGTAAACTCATCCAGGCCGCGTGGAGTCTAAGCGAACCAGAACAAACTGAATTAATTTAGATTATATTGATTTAATAAGAATATGTTATCGATAATCAATCATCTAGAATCACTTACTCAAAAGATCTACAATTAAGATTCGTTGTTGAGCACCGTTTTTAGGTTATTTGCTTGAGGAATTTTATTGTTTGTTATTTTGGAATCCGGCTTTTGAAGGTTATTCTTGATTTACAATAGGGATCTATATTGTTTAGTTTAACAGATCGCGCGGCTTTTCTGCAACGGGATTATTTGGGGGGTTCTGATTACTTTATTCTGAGGGTTTAATTTTTCCATCTCCTCGCCATCCATTTATCCAACAGTCACGTATCTTATCGAATAATCCTAATTATATTAATACGTATAAGGCCCCTAATCCTAAGGTGATCCCTAATGGGATCCACCCCCAAAGTGCACTCTAGGGTGCACTCTAGGGAGCATTTACGAATCCGCAAATATTGTTTGTGAGCTCTGTTTAGTAGGAGGAGAAGTTGGATGCTAATGATATTAAGACTGAGCAATTACTCGAGGCTTTTACTCTTAAGCTTTAACTTTGATCACCTTTTGCTGTGTTGTAGAGAAAATTGACCATTTGCGCAGCACCCAAGAAAAAAAAGACCAATTTTATTACTTTCCAGGATATTTTCCAAAATGATGATTTGCAACACTCTTGTTTCTGAATGGCTTAAATGGGTTACTTTTTCTGTTTATCTTTTAAAAAATCATCAATTTCCTCCACATATATTTGCAATTTCTTTTGTTACATCGACTCTGGCATTATTTGCAAAAAATATCTTTTTATATCTTTAATTTAATCTTAGTTCAACAGAGCTAAAACCATGTTAGTCAAATTAATAGTGCGATAAATCTGTTTAAATATATCAATGCATTATTACTTTGTTTCAATATCTTTTAATTTTCGAGCAATACTGGTGGCTGTTTATTTCTTTCTGTTGTCGAGCTATTCAAGTGAAGGAACAAGAGTTTGCTCTCTAGAATTTATTTCATGTTAAGAGCTTTTTTGTTCTTTCTTTGAAGGAGGGGTTGTCATTTGTGATATGAAATGATTATATGACGTTATATAGCTCCACACGTAAGCTCCAAAAAATAAAAGAGTAATATTTACCAATAAAGCGTTATTTGCAATCAAAGACTCAAGTCCGTGTCTGCTAAAGCATTTCCAAAGCAGAGTGTTCGTAGGGAAAAAGTAATTATAGAAATGTTGTTGGCCATCATCATTAAAATATCAAAACTTATGTTTGTCTTTCTACAGTCAATAAATCATTCACATTTGCTGTGCTGAGCCTCGGAAAGCTGTTTGCATTGATAATTTTATTGTCTTGGCCATTCGTATATTTTCATCATTAGCACCAAAAAGTATCATTTCAAGCGCTGTTTGTAAACATTGAATCCATTTTAGCAAAGAAGGAAAGCCTCTTGGACTTCAAGAACGAATCAATGCCAATGAGAAGCTAATTGTCAGAATAGCTATGAATTATAGGCAAAATAGTAAGAATATATTGATCATAATCATCATTGATCAATCATTTCTTAAATCTCACGTCGAGGAAGTTCACCTCTTTGTTGATTGATTGCATAATATTAAAACCAAGGGCAGTTATTTGATTATTCATATCATAGGTGAGTAGTCAATGTTCCTGAATAACAGATATTGGAAGGGCCCATCTGCCTTCTTTACTTCCGTTATCAAACATAAAGAAAAACTCAATTTAGTCTATTTTGTGGGAGGTGGACTGCTTCGATACTTTCAGTCACTCTGTAGATTCATTCTTCAAAAGATTCACAAAAGGCATGATTCCAAGACTACAGTACTGAGTGCATTTTTATCATTCAATTTTATCAAGAAAGCCATATTTGGAGTAGCCTATCAGCTTCCCAGCTGCAAAAGGTCACTGGAATGAGCCATACTATCAAAAGGACGGCTCTGACTGCATCATTCGAATTCAAATATTGTTCTGTTTACTTTGAATTGTTTGCCAGGAATTGATTGGATTGATCTTAGCTGTGCTCAGTTATAAATATAATTTATTCGGATAAATAATGGGCAACAGCTGCGAGGGCAGGTCCAATCTGCTGGTCAAAAACTGGACCAAAGTGTCGAGCCAAAGCTACCGCAATGTGATTACGGACTAACTCATCGATTAGTACGATATTCAATACCAGAGCGAAGAGGAAATGATCGTGGGATCTGGAAGCTTGATGAAGCGTGCCAGCACTAACCACCCCAATATCATCAAACTTATCTATTTCAGCGATAATAACGGTCGGAGCAATTGTAAAAATCGCACCTATGCGCATCGAGTATTTGTCGAACACTATGAGATGCATTTAGGCATGATAATGGATGCATAGTAGAAGAAGGAGAGAGGGCAATGCCTCTGCTGTCCCGTAATCAATGGTTTGGCCTTCATCGCTCATAAGTACGGACCTTTCCTCGTAAAGGAGTCGATGATCTTTATCTGCGCGAGATCAGGCTGGAAGAAAAGCAATAACGAAACGGCTAAGGTCTGGATGAACAGTCAGCTCAAGTATAGCGAACCCGAAATCATTTGCAATGAGCAGGAGATGTGTCAAAAAATAGCCATCATCTTCAAACGAATCTTCGACCACAAGTTGTGTAGCAATTCCAACATACTGCAGCTGGGAAGGTTTAGCCATCTGCAATAGCAGCTGGATTTCATCTTTCAGACACATCACTTTAACCCTGATAAACCCAGAAAAAAAATACTTTCAACCCTTACCTACGCCAGTCAGCCCCAACTTAAGACTTTCAACACTGCTCATCGATCGAGTCAAGCTTCTCTCCACGTGGCAAATCGTAGTTTTTCGACTTATGCAAAGGAGACGATGGCAAGCAGAAGATAAGGCCCATTTCAGTAATCGAGTGTTCCTCAGGCTGCCAATTTTTCAAAGAAAAACGTTGTCTTTCCAGTTTCCCCGCAAATGTAATCCAAACACCTGCAAAAAGGCTTATCCCAGCAAGATCTGTCCTACCGACCGCAACTGTCTCCATTAAAGGTCAATTTTGTATTTGCCTCCTCTCCTCGAAACAATCGCAGCTATCAGTAAGTGGAAAAGAGAGTGGTTGTGGGATTACCTCTGAGCCCGAAGCCTCCACCTCGTCCTCAACCTTATTTTCAAGCCACAACTGAGTTTAGGCTCGAAAAGAATATCGCTGAACAAAAAATATGCGCAGCTACACCAATAGTTCCTGAATAAAAACTGCAAAAGCCTGTCAAGATAGTTGAAGAGGATGTTGAATCTGTCAAGGAGGAACAACTGATAAAAGAGTTATAAGATATAGCACAAAGCTAGAAATCAGGGTCAAAGTAAAGGATCAACTCATAGTCGGCTGAGCAATCGGAAAAGCCAATCTCATAAGCTTCCAATCCTATATCAGTCAAGGAATCATCAAATCAAATAGCCGGAGTGGAAATCGAAAGTGAGAAGGATATTCATGAGGATAGCCTTTCAAGGGAATAGCCGATAGATGAAGTCTAAGAGGAATGTCCTGTCAACTCAAACCAGCATATTTCATAGGAGCCGGAGATCATTGAAGAAGAGTCGCCTGTCGCCGAATCCAATAACGAAATTAACTGCTAATAACCCCATGTCACTCCTTTGGAGCAAGAATCAGAGGTCGAGAGAATATCCTTTCGGGACAAGTAGCCTCTCTACTCCTCTCATAAAAAGGAGCAACCAGAGCCCAAGAGAAGAAGTAATAACGATCATCAGGCTTAGTTCGACGATGAGATTGAAAACCCTTATCGGCACAGCTGCTAAACCTACGACAATCTGGACAGTAAATACAACAAGTACTTGCAAAGATATAACATGGTTGTAGTTGAGCCCAAGAAGACAACCATATCGAAAACCTATTCTTATAAGGATAAGATTTAAACCAATAAACAGAAACCCAACTATTACACAGATAAACTCCACAAAACAGACTGCTTTAGCAATTATAATGATGAAAAAGTACACTCTTTCAAACGAGGGTTGAGGCTGAGTGAACAATAGAATTCTGCTGGTCGAAAATTATAAGCTATGCTGGGCAAAAAAGCGAAGTAAGTGGGAAGGGGAGAATTGGTGAGCCTATCAGGCATGTCCTAATCATCATAGCAATCTGATAAGAAGTTATAAATCATATAGCGCATAAATAATACTTAAAAGCAGATCCGTTAAAACCGCAAGAAGCTATAGAAGATGCAATTAGAGAAGGATTTGTAGCATGAGAAAGAAATAATTAAGAAAGAAATGGATTCCTTACTAAAGAACAACTTGATGGCAGATGAATCGTATCGCATTAAAGAGAAGGTCAAATATAAAAAAGAACACTTTGCACAGCTCAAAGCCGAGGCATCCAAAATACTCGACGATCTCTACTTTTGATTCATTTATATTCGTTTTCATTATGGTATTGATTAT
>Ga0302188_10000925_pt1 | contig 23902 bp, 23 predicted proteins | sample II_Bog_E2_1_FD_198783 | JGI IMG/M metagenome (GOLD analysis project Ga0302188, IMG submission 198783) | Peat permafrost microbial communities from Stordalen Mire near Abisko, Sweden - II_Bog_E2_1 | ecosystem: Environmental > Terrestrial > Soil > Wetlands > Peat | place: Sweden: Abisko...
CCCCAACCCCAACCCCAACCCCAACCCCAACCCCAACCCCAACCCCAACCCCAACCCCAACCCCTTACGATATCTATTTCTTTGGTTATCAAACATATATCATGAATATAATATTTATTTTTTTAATTTTGAATAAGGAGATGAGTTAATCAAACATATCTTATTTTTTAGAATAGTTTTATACAATAAAGAGAAACATTCGCTCATCAACGCAGCAGCCTCATTTTTTCATCAAATTATTTTACACACTCATATTTTTTAGAAGCTCGAATCCTCTTTTAGGTACGCGCGCCTAAATCATCTTTTCGAGAATAGTCATTCAAACCAGTACCCATAATATAGAGGAGATTATACTATCCTTCAATTTTTTGTATCCTTCCGCAGGACATTTCCATCAGCGGAAAGAAGATGGCTTGGTCGTACATAATCTTATAAAACTGGCCGGATTCGTCCTTCAGGTCTCGAGGGTCCAGCCTCAAAAACAGTTCGTTACGGTACGAGCGCAGGTGACTGAACTTCATTTTGACGTCCCTGTACAAATTATCGCTTTTCTATGTCTCGGTGTGCTACTCGGTGAACCCTTCACGCACCTCAAAGGACTGTCGGTAGAAGTAAAAATTGGAGTAGAGAACCCCTGCCCTTTTGGTCTGATAGCCCCAGTTGAACACCTTGAGGGCGTTTCTGCCGATGAACTCGTCGTCCGCATCGATGGTGACCACGATCTCGTCCCTCCCGCAGTGCTTGGTGCTCGCCATGTAAATGTTTTCGACGGCAGTCACTCTGACTGAGTTTTCGATGTAAGTGTAGTGCGCGGGATCGATGCCGTAGAACTCGAAGTATCGGCGGTAAGTGTCTCCGCTGCCGTCGGTCGACGCGTCGTTGATGACGATCACTTTGTAGTTCGAGTAGTTTTGGGTGAAGATCGAGTTGAGGTTGGACTCGATGCGGAAGTTCTCATTGTTGTTGTAGCCCGGCACGATCAGGCACATCGGCAGTTCCTCCGTGACTTTCGAAAGTTGGAACTTGTCCTCGAGTCTCTGCCACTCAGCATCAAAGTCCGCCTTTGCCGCTTTGCTTTGCTCGAGGGTGAGGATCAGGTTGTGCTTCGCCAGGTTCAGACTCGGAAGCTCTTTCTTGGAGTCGATGAACTTGGCCCTGTCGACGTAAAACTCGATTCTCTTCTTCTGGGTTTGCTCGCTGTAGAGCACTTCTTCGATCCTTCTTAGACAACATATTTTACCACTGATTTTGTTCGTTGAGGAAGGGCAGGACTAGGGGCAGGCCGCTCCTCGCGCCCTCGTCACTCGCCTGGGCCTCCTTGCCTTTATCAACCTCGCTGATCATCTGAGCGTGCAGCTTGGCTGATCGCTGTTCGTAATTGCTGAGATAAATTTGTGTCTGAAGCAGATTAGATTCCAAACCCTTTAACTTTTCCTCAGCTATGATTTCATTTCGAGCAAGTCCCTGCGTTATCAGCTCTCCCTGCATTATCAACTCTTCAGTTAGTATTTTATTCTATTTGGCAAACTATCTGTACATGAAAATATTGAAGAGAATCAGAGTGACCACTAACAGTTCCATCCCATGAATGGAAAACATCTCCCTCAAGTAGGATAGGAAGGCTTTAGTTTAATTTTTTCTTTTGTAAACGCAAGGAACGTGTTCTGCTAATGATGTTTATTCAGGGTCTTAGAGGTTATTCATGACAAAATATAAAATCTAATCAAATATTGAAACCTAAAGAATAAATTAATTTTTAAATAGTCTATCTTCGTTATTTTAATATTTAGGCACAGAATTTATATTTGAAGATGAGAAGGGTAAAATCTGGAAAGATTTTGTAAAAAACCAAGTCTCATAAATTATTTAATCATGCATTCATCAACGCAGCAGATTCATTTTTTTGTCAAATTAACCAACACAGCCATATTTTTTAGAAGTCCGAATCCTCTTTTAGGCACGTGCGCCTAAATCAGGATTTTGATCATAGTCATTCAAACCAGTACCCATAGTATAGAGGAGATTATACTATCCTTCGATTTTTTGCACCCTTCCGCAGGACATTTCCATCAGCGGAAAGAAGATGGCTTGGTCGTACATAATCTTATAAAACTGGCCGGCTTCGTCCTTCAGGTCTCGAGGGTCCAGCCTCAAAAACAGTTCGTTACGGTACGAACGCAGGTGACTGAACTTCATTTTGACGTCCCTGTACAAATTATCGCTTTTCTCTGCCTCAGTGTGCTACTCGGTGAACCCTTCACGCACCTCAAAGGACTGTCGGTAGAAGTAAAAATTGGAGTAGAGAACCCCTGCCCTTTTGGTCTGATAGCCCCAGTTGAACACCTTGAGGGCGTTTCTGCCGATGAACTCGTCGTCCGCATCGATGGTGACCACGATCTCGTCCCTCCCGCAGTGCTTGGTGCTCGCCATGTAAATGTTTTCGACGGCAGTCACTCTGACTGAGTTTTCGATGTAAGTGTAGTGCGCGGGATCGATGCCGTAGAACTCGAAGTATCGGCGGTAAGTGTCTCCGCTGCCGTCGGTCGACGCGTCGTTGATGACGATCACTTTGTAGTTCGAGTAGTTTTGGGTGAAGATCGAGTTGAGGTTGGACTCGATGCGGAAGTTCTCATTGTTGTTGTAGCCCGGCACGATCAGGCACATCGGCAGTTCCTCCGTGACTTTCGAAAGTTGGAACTTGTCCTCGAGTCTCTGCCACTCAGCATCAAAGTCCGCCTTTGCCGCTTTGCTTTGCTCGAGGGTGAGGATCAGGTTGTGCTTCGCCAGGTTCAGACTCGGAAGCTCTTTCTTGGAGTCGATGAACTTGGCCCTGTCGACGTAAAACTCGATTCTCTTCTTCTGGGTTTGCTCGCTGTAGAGCACTTCTTCGATCCTTCTTAGACAACATATTTTACCACTGATTTTGTTCGTTGAGGAAGGGCAGGACTAGGGGCAGGCCGCTCCTCGCGCCCTCGTCACTCGCCTGGGCCTCTTTGCCTTTATCAACCTCGCTGATCATCTGAGCGTGCAGCTTGGCTGATCGCTGTTCGTAATTGCTGAGATAAATTTGTGTTTGAAGCAGATTACAGTCAGTAGCTTTTTGAATATTTTCCTAACTTCGCAATTTTTAAGTTAGAATGCTATTTTTTATGGAAAATGATGTGTAGGTGAAAATGTTAAATACAACCAGAGAAATCACTAAACCCTCAATTAGACTAATAGAGAATATTTTTCTCAAACAGTATCTAAAAGAGCCTTTAGTATTTTCACTTTAGTCAATGATCGGAAGGTTTTAGTCTGCGGGTTACTACTCAAAGAGACAGTTTTTACTCATTGCAAGAGATAATAAACGAAATAAATACTTCAACACAAATATTAAATAATTTATAAGCTAAATAGACTTCCATTTTATAAATAATTCACCTGAGTTGATATTATAATTTTAGATGGCTAAGTAGACTATTATATCGCTCTTAAGTTTTGAGGAGGAATATCCTCTGATAAATTATTAATATTGCTCATAAGTATCATTTATTCTAAAGATCCCTTATTTATTGCATCAGTTTTGTTATCTGCTACCTTCCTGCATCTCTCTCGTCTTTGAGCTTGGAAATAACTCGAATAGCTGCATCTTGTCTGTACAAACTCGTAGCCAACTATTATCTCCTTTCGTCAAGTTGCTGCTTCAGCATGTGAGTTTAAAGGATGAGTGAATCCAACTATCCAGTTAATTTTTATACTAAAGCTGGTACATTCTGCTGCGATGGGATGATGTTCGTATTATTGGAGGCTAACTAAATGAGATCTTTTGGCTAGAGGGGTATTCCACTATGAGGGCATGCTCCATGTAGCGAAATATAGTGAAGAATGGTCGATTTTTCGTACAGATGTCCCGTCTTAGCAGAAACGACTCCATGAATCAGAGGAGCTCCTGAGAGTGAGCACACAATGGCAGACATAAATGAATCTATTATAAAATAATCTCAGGGATATTTTGTTAATTGAGGTAATAAATTATCAATTGAAATATAACAATTAAAGTAATAGAATTGATCACATCTTTCATTTCTTATTAACATCTAAATATTTACTATTCAGAATGGGTGATAGGAGAGTTTGGTGACCTCTCTCAATGGATGCCGCATTCAACGTCAGCACACTTTTTTCAATAAATAGTTTCTTTTTGCCATCGGAGTATGACTGACTTAAAGACAATATAACTTAATCTTCCTTCATCTTTTGTATCTTTATAATCTCGGCTTTCATTTTTTATTTATGCTATTTCCTTTACTCCAACCGCCTCTCCACCTCCTACTTCTACTTCGATAGCTTCTAGAGCTATTTCATCAACATCGGCAGCTTTTAAATCTTGGCGAAGGTTTTATTCAGCGCCTCAATTTCTTTCTTCTTTTTTCTATATAGAATGATATGTACTATTCAATTCGGGAATCAGCTAAGGCCACCTTATAGCTCTATTTCTATTTCTTTATCTAGTTCACGAGCTTCTCCTTTTTTTATAACTCGAGCTTCCTGTTTTTTTTAATGGCCTCATCATGCAGAAGACTGTTATTCCTTATAATGCTTCTCTGGTTCTCTTTATTCTGCCGGAGTAGATTTTTGATTTATCTCAGTTCTCTTTCTTCTCTCTCTTTCATATCTTTCACTTTCTCATGCTTACGCGAGAGTTCTTCACTCTCTTGCTCTTTTTTTTTGTTGACTAGCTGATGATTTTCGAAGAGGTTGAGCTTGTTTCGAGTTGTTGAGTCGGACCAGCGATAGATGGTTTGGAGATGTCTTGCATAATTTGATTCGAGTTTAGTCAATTGATTCAACGACTTACGCGTCTATTCTATCCTTGCCTCCAACTCCGTGAGGTTGCGAAGTTCTCCTTGAATATTGATTTGAGCTTTATTTTGAGGATCTTCCATTTTAGAAGAAATATTAATACGTTATAACACATGAGAATTATTAGGATTTATTGTCGGAATAAACTACCACTTATCATAGATATTGATTTTGATGTTGGTTAGTTTTTAATAATTACTATAAAGATGGACTGCTGCTGTCCGGCAAACAACCATTTCGATGCCTTTGTAAGTCCGCTACATAATACTCGAACTACCACTACTAAGCAGAAGTTCTCCTTCAGGACGACTCCGTCTGGATCTCAGCGTTAATCTCGAGTTTCCCACACTTCATATAATCATCCTTAGTTATCGCAGTAGCTATAAAAGCTTGAAAGTTAATACCAGCTACTCAAGGAATAAGAACGGGTGATCAACCAGTTTTAAATCAATAGGCTCATTCCACTCGAACAGGAAGTCAAATTTTATTAAAGGGAAATTATTGATAGAAGTCGATAAATATAAGAGTTGAACTCATTACTCAGAATTCGCTTAGAAGAGAGACGAATGATGGCAGGACAACAGATGGCACAACCCATACTCGTACAGCCCCACGCCAAAGAGTTAACGGTCACTAACAACAATGAAACCATCAACCAAACTGTGCCTGTATCCTCCAATTGATCATATATAACCCTATAATCATAATTAAAAAGAATGGCCATTTTTATTTCCTGCCTACGAACAGATAGGTGAATCTTTTCATAAGCAAGATTATTGATTTTATTATTAATAAACTTAAGTCAATAAAACAAATGCGTAAGAATCAGGCTGAAACCACTCTCATTGCTCCCCAAATAAGCATCCCAAAATAATTAAACCACTCCCTCTCCACTGAAGAGTCTCCCAGATTGCCCTTTTCCTCTAATAACGCCCCTCACAAAGAGAAATCACAACTCTGCAAAAAGTTTCTTTAAAATGGGTGTTGTCCCTACAAAAACAGATGCAAGTTTGCACATGGCCTGCATGAACTGAAGAAAAATCAACTGACCAACAAAAAATATAAAACTAAAGTTTGCGACGGATTCCTATAGAATGGATTTTGCACTTACGGCAACCGCTGCAATTTCATACACCCCAACAATGAAATCTGCACAAGGGAACGCGAAGTGGAAATAGGACTGCTTTTGGTGATTTCTCTGGGCAAGCACGAGTCACGTCTCCTAAAATTATTGCAGTAACGATGATATTTATATTACGATAATACTTAAATTTGCATAAATGTTGACCTAGTTGAGGGAAGCATCAATTTCCAAGAATGGTGATGGTTTATGAAAAATTGGGAGGATCTCTGCTTTTATAATAGTTATATGAATTTAGAGAAAACTTTTACTCATAGCAATATCAAGAGCGATTATACGGTTACTATCATGGTCAATGGAGAACTGCACATTCATCTCGTTGAAAAATTAGGACTGGGAGAGTGGCAGGGAGATTTTACGCAGGAGGCCATCATGGAGATAACAACGAAGACGGGCCATCTCTTGGCTTTTGAAGAATTTTGGGGGTTGCTCATTCGTGGTTTCGAGCAAAAGGATATCGCCTGCTATCTGGATATCCTCTCCTCGCAAGACCTGCAAAACTTGAAAAACAAATCATCTGCGAACAATTCAAATAAAACCACCTCCAAGTCGAATAAACGCTATCTGATACTGACCTACATGACGAACGATCAAAAATATCATTTTCCTCTGGCTTTGGCTGCCAAGGACAAGAAGTATTAGATGGCGTAACTGCAAGAGATATACGCTCAGTTGCGGGTATAACTCGAGTCAGCCCGCGCTTCTGCCTTGAATGACACGTCGAAGACGGATAACTCGTTTTCTATCAACTACGAGAAGAAGAATAGCAAGAATCAATCTAAATTAAAAGAAATCGACCAGCACAAATCTTAAAACGAAATATTGAAAGCCAAACTAGCGAGGTTGTAGGAGCAAGTCGAAAAGAAAAAGGCTAATATAGAGATTTAAGCGGCCATTGAGAGGACCAAACAACTTAAGGAAAGCATTGAAACCGCAAATCTATAGCTAGTCGATTGGAAGAACAATGTGAGCGATCAGGAAGAACATCATAATGAACTTAAAAAATAGCTGGCACAACTCCACAGGAAAATATGCAATCTACTTACTACTGAGAAAGAAGTCACAGCCAAAAAAAAGGGAGAGGAAGTTTAGAAAGAATTAAACCAAGTCAGAAACGCCACCAAAAAGAACAATGCGGAGTTATAAAAATTGAAGAAAGAGTTATAAACCAGCAAAAACAGAGTCAAATAGCTTGAATTAAAAGCCAAAAAGTTAAACTCAGAAAAGGAAGTGCTGCGGAAGGGCGGGAGGAAGGGCCCATACTCATCAGCAGGGAGCGTGCGCTCCTATAACTCCTTCAACAGTAGCAAGAAGAGCTATAACTCAGGCGTTTCTTCCAGTAAGCCACGTTCCAATTATTCCTATAACTCGAATAAATACCGTTGATCAATAATATTTTCATGGCCACTTTTAAATTGCCAGAACATATGAAATTATAGTTAAGAATTCCTAATTGATTTGGCTTGAACGGGTCTATGCTCTTTATTGGAAGGGCAGGATTCGCATTGTTGACTTAGAACAAAAATAGATTTTCTTCACATTTGCTCAGATCGTAGAATGCGTAATTACGTTGGATTTAATAAATTTTAGTTTTTTAAGTATAATGAGCAATCCCTATGCTAAAGTCAATGGAGAAGATGACAGTGATCTACATGATAATACAGCTCGCACTTACTACAACCCTCAAGATTCAAAGTTAAAGAATTGCTTGGAGAGCCTCATTTGTAAGTTATTAATTGTGTTAATGATGGTGATCCTGGTGCTTGCCAGCATTGGATCCTATTACCAAAATAAAAAAATAATTGGAAGTTTGAATGATTTGGATTCTAGTCTGAAATCAATAAAATCTGAGCTCAATGCTTCTTCAAAAGAATTAATAAAACACCAATTCCGCATAATAAATGATAAGTAGGGTGTGAAAAAAGGTCAATTGCCGCTTTTCCTACCATTCATCAACTAAAACAATCAAATGTACTTGCTTGCTAAAGAAGGGTGGAAGAAGTGTTGTACACTGATGAGAGAACTCGAAACTAGAGAGTCATATTTAACAATGATAAAATCGAGCTGATCAACTCAAGATAGGATTTAACTGGCTTAGCATTAGCAAAACATAATATGATCCTCACGGTCAATCAATATTATGCTGCAAAAGCAGAATTCGATGCTGAATGGCAAAGACTTTAACAAAAATTTCAACTTTCCAAAGTCACTGAAGAACTATCCATGTGCCTTATCGTCCCAGGCTACAACAACAATGCAAATTTCCGCATTTAGTATAACCTAAATTCGATTTTCACTCAAAACTACTCGAACTACAAAGCCATAATCATCAATGATGCTTCTAACGATGGCAGTGACGCTTTATATCGTCGTTATTTCGATTTTTATGGCATAGACCCCGCATTCTACACTTATGTTTAAAACACCGCCAGAGTAACTGCTGTCTAAAACATTTACTTTGCTGCAATCAAGTATTGCAGCAATGATTCCATCTTAGTCATCTTCGATTCCGACGATGAGTTAATCGGCAGAAACGCCCTAAAAGTGTTCAACTGGGGCTACCAAACCAAGAAATCAGGAGTTCTCTATTCAAATTTTTATTCCCATAAATCTTCCGAATTGTGGAGAGGATTCACATCGGAGTACACGGAATAATAAAAAAAGAACAACTTGTACAGGGACGTCAAGATGAAGTTCAGCCATTTGCGATCTTGTCGAGCATAACTGTTTTTAAAAATCAATCCGAAAGATTTGAAGACTTCCGAAGGAGAGTTTTATAAAGTTATTTATGATTTGGTCATCTTCTTTCCACTGATGGAACTGTCGTGCGGGCGAGTCGACAAGATTGACGATGAATTTCACTATCTCTATAACATGGGGACTGGATTGAACGATTATGATAGAGGAGATGACTTGGTGGCGAAGAGTGAAAATATTGTTAGATCATCGAAGAAGTATTAATGCTCGAAGGAGTTTGATGATAAGATGAAACTGTTGCCATGATGACCAATCCATATTAATGTTTATGCTTATTTTGGAGTGACTTATTATCACTTTCAAATCATTATTTTTAAATAAATTAGGTGACCCAATGGTACGACACAAGATATTCAGATACGCTTCATACTACTACAGAATAGAAGAGGACGCACGCGTCTATCCAAATGGTTCATCAACTACGATGAGAACTAAAAAGTTAGACTCCAGTCATAGATCCATCGAATGATCGTGGGGCGCGACTCCAAGCAGACTGACTTCATCGAGGTTCGCTTTCACCTACTCAGTTCCATAATTTCAAGATTGTCTACAAACGCTACCAGGGTCTTTATTTTGTAATCTGCATCGATATCAACGACAATTAATTACTTCACCTCGAAGTACTTTTAAAAACAATTAGCTCATTCACCTATTCGTTGAGAATCTTGACCAGTATTTCGGAAATGTCTGCGAGCTGGATATTGTCTTCAATTTCCATAAAGTGTACGGGATACTGGACGAAATCATCGTCGGCGGGGAGATACTAGAAACAGCAAAGGACACCATTGTCAATTCACTAAAAATGCTGGAGGTGGAGAATGAGTGATATCATGAATCTCTGTGACCATCTCTTATGAGAATAAAATGTCTAAATGAGTAAATGAAGCTTTTATCATTTGAACTCCTCATCACCACTCTCGTCCGGTAACGGTTTGTTTTCGGCCTCCTTCCACTCCTGATGAAGCAGTTCAATCTGCTCGTTGTCCATCTACACCTCCTGAGGACGCAGGGCCATTCCCTCCACCAGACACAAGTTAGCATCTCCGATCAGTGTGCGTAAAATCCACAGGAAAGGCTTTTCGTAGTTGTAGTTTGATTTGGCAGATACGTCAAAATATTGAAGTCCCCTCTTACGATGAAAAGTTATTTGCCTTGCTTTGACCTTGCGGTCCTTCAGATCGATTTTGTTGCCTACCATCACTATGGGAAGATTTGGCACCACACGAGTCAGGTCACTGTACCACTTAGGCACGTTTTTGTAAGTTATGCGGCTTGTCACATCAAACATCAGAATAGCAGCTTGAGCACCGATGTAGTACCCCTCACGGAGTCCGCCTAGCTTCTCCTGGCCGGCAGTGTCCCATATCGCCAAGCGAATAGGCCCATGAGTGGTAAAAAACGTGATGGAACTCACTTCGACTCCTTGGGTGGCAATATACTTCTTCTCAAACTCTCCAGTAACGTGTCTCTTCACAAAAGTAGTCTTGCCCACTCCTCCATCCCCAATGAGGACAACCTTGAACTCCGCAACAGCAGTTTTCTAAGTATGAGAAGTGTTACTTCCATTGTTCAAATCGGCAATATGATCTTATGATATATACTATTATTGGCGCTTCATTAGAGCAGTCAGTTCATTTATCCAACTTGCTAGCCAACAACAATTAAAATGAAGTCTTAAATTCATTCCACAAGTAATAACGGTCTGAAATAGCACAGGATCAAGTCAGTTTGACGGCTTTTTGAAGTAACTCGTCGGTCAGGTGGTGCACAATACGGGTTATGCGACACTGAGTCAGAGACGACCTGAATCCAAAACTTTTCTTGTATTGTTTTCTACGCTTCTTCTTGAACACGATCACCTTCTAACTATCACTGATTGACTCCACAATGCCCTCAACCCGCGCATTCCCAACAAATGGTCTTCCCAAAAGAGTGTATGTCTTCGTTCCCACTAGCGGTACGCTTTCAAAAACGATCTGCCTTTCACAATGATTACAGGTTCGTTGATAGAATGATCTTTTTTGGTGTCCAGAATTAAGATAGTATCCTCCAGCACTTTGTATTGAAAACCATCCACTTGAATAATTGCAAATTGCTCATGCTGTTTGGGAGGATACTCTATGCCCAAAGCTTCGTTGTGAATAACTAATTTTTCTATTTAAGGAGTAATGGGCTGAGTCAACAATTAGTTACGGGTCGAGCGGCAGCAATTTCCTCAATTCTACGTTTCCTACGCGCTTTGCGCTCCAATGGTTTTTTCCACCGATCAGTCAATTTATAGTGCACATAATCCTTCCTGTATTTGGTCATGATCAGATTATCAAGCTATTTATGGTCTTGCTTCTCGAAGAATTAAGAAAATCTAACTGAGTGGAATGACAAGTACATGGAGAACTGGCTAATAGTGATAACGGCGGGATGGATTTGAGGAACGGCAGGAGCCGATTACTCAAAATCATTGTGAATATATATATAATCCGAATTAATAATTAATTCAGGGCTATGAATAGTGGGCAAAGTTGCTGAGGGATATACACAAATTTAGAGGGGGATGAATCATTCAGTTTTATCAGGCAAGTTGCGGTTGAAGATGAAGGACTCGAACATTACCTGAGCCTATTTAGGCTTATCAGCAGGCACCATGTGACCTGCTCCCTTGACAGATACGAAGGTCAGTCCTCGTAGTTTCCACACCATACCTCCCATTTGATCTTCGTGCTTATGGAGCCCGGGCACCCACCATTCTCTCCAGGGTTCGATGATGGGATATCCTTGAACATCCTTCATGAGTTCAATCCATCTCAATGTCCCAGTAATTGGAACATTAGCATCATTGTCTCCAGAATAAACCCAAACTCTAAGACCTGCCTTGATAAGGATGGGGTAGATCCATTCACTTGCATCAGGGTGCATTTGATACTTGTTTGCAACATCATCATTGCATATTTTATAGAGTGCAGAGTCAACATGCAACCAAACATGCATGCTTGGCGAATTGAGAAAATGCATGATGCCGATCAAATCTTCGCATGTAGTAAACGTATTGGGGGAGTTACGACCCTGTAGTGTGAGTGGTTGGGGAGCGTATGGGATGGTCTGATGGTAGCATGGTTGATATATGTTGTTGATAACGGTCATTGTCTTCTCAAATTTGGTATCACTAATGTTTCTCCATTCTTTACAACCATCAGAGTAGAAGCCCATGGTGCATGATCCTGTGATCATCTCATACTCATGATCAGTCAGATAACCATGAGCGTACAGATATTCATATTGATAAATAGATTTTGTATCTTCTCCTTTATAACTTGGCTCATAACATTCCCTTGGATTGGTGCAGGCGTTGCCAACCAAAATGCCCTTTAGATTCATCTTTACTTCAACATTTGGCAGCACGTTCTGTTATAAGATATATTTGGCGAGATAAGGCACATAAATGCCAGCATAACTCTCTCCAGAGATATAGAATTCGTTCTTCTTTAAATTAGCAAACTTGCGGAAGAAGTCAGTCAGAGCCCTATAGTTGTCTTCAGTGGTTGTAGCGTCAGAATAGGTGTTGTTGCGGAACCCTTTGCTAAAGCCCACCTTAATAAACCTCAAATTACTCCTCCAGGTGACTCAATATAAAGGACATTAGCTTTCTTGTTCCAAGCGAAGTCATTGAGTGTAATGCTAGTTTTGTTTTTAACAAATACAAAAGGGCCATTTTCCAACATCATGCCGATCATACTTGAGCATCCGGGTCCGCCATTCAGCCAAAGGACCACTGGATCATTATCTGGATCGCGCTGGGAATCAAAGAAGACGTAGTGGAAGTGTCCCGTTGAAAAATTAAGATACCCTGAATGAATGACAGTTTACCTGAGTACCAATTATGATTGTTGTAGCCGGCGATAGGGAATTAAACCTTGTCGGCAGCCTACGCGGTGAGGGTGAGTGATAGCAGCAGCGATAGTAGAAGTAGATATATGACTGTACTGCGCATGTATGATAAGGTATATAGATATTATTGTGATCAACTAGTTATATTATCAACTTTATGCTTAGATATTGCTCCGCCACAGTTGTAAGGTCACTCACCTTCAGACCCATGCGCAATTTCACCAAAGATTCCGAGGGGGCTGAGTTCCTCACCATGGTCGAGAAATACTTCGACAAGGCTGGACAGCACACCAATATCCGCAGCGATATCCTCAATTTCTACAAGAAGGCCGATAATGTGGTCAAGTTTAACCTCACTCTCATTCGTGGTACGTATTCCTTCATTCAGATGATGGATCCATTGAGGTCATTCCAGCCTATCGCTGTCAACATAAGACTCATAAACTGCCTACTAAGGGTGGAACTCGATATGCTGAAAATGTTGATATCGCAGAAGTTTAAGCACTCGCTTGTCTCATGACTCTCAAGTGTACGACCGTGCATCTCCCTTATGGTGGTGCCAAAGGAGGAATCTGCTTCAATCCCAGAAACTACTCCTCTTCATAGATAGAAAGAATCACGAAACAGTACGCTCTCAAACTGGCTAAGAAAAATTCTATTGGAGCAGCAGTTGATGTTCCTGGACCAGATGTCGGTACTGGAGAGCGCGAAATGAACTGGATGAAATCAGCTTATCAAGCTCATTATGGTCAATAGGATATCAATGCTGATGCTGTTACTACAGGAAAGGCTCGTAACCTTGGAGGTATTAGCGGTAGAACAGAATCCACTGGTTTGGGTGTCTACTACGCAACTCGTCAAATATTGAACCACCCATAAGTAACAAAGAAACTTGGTGTGTCTGCTGGCCTCAAAGGCAAGACCTTCATTGTCCAGGGTTTCGGTAACGTGGGATATTGGGCTTCCAAGTTCTTCGTATAGGAGGGAGCTAAATTAGTGGGAGTTGCTGAATTCGATGGAAGTATCTACAATCCCGAGGGAATTTCTCCCAAGGAGCTCTTTGAATACAAGAGAAGATCAACAACAAAAGGCGTTAAAGGCTATCCCGGCAGCAAATCCTTCGAAGATGAGGAGGCCATTTATCAAAGCTGGTATTTTTTTAGCTATGTAGTGATTTCTTCATTCCCGCAGCCTTCGAGAAATCTATTAATGTTAACAATGCCGCTAGATTCGAAGCAAAACTTATCGTAGAGGCTGCCAATGGCCCAACCACTATGGAAGGAGAGCAGATTTTATTAAAGAAAGGAGTACAGTTCTTACCTGATATCCTTTGTAATGCAGGAGGAGTCACAGTTAGTTACTTCGAGTGGCTCAAGAACCTCGATCACGTCCGACCTGGTCGTATGCAACGCAAATGGGAGTAGAAGACAAAGAAAAATCTAGTTGATGTCATTCAAAAAGCCACTGGATTGCCTGAGGAACGATTTAACCGTAAAGCTTTACTTGAGGGTGCTAAAGAGTTGGACATCGTATACGCAGGATTGGAGGAAATCATGTCCTCAGCCACCGACGAAGTCATCAGCACAGCTCTCTCTAAAAACATCGACCTCCGAACTGCAGCTTACGTAAACGCCATAAATAAAATCCATGAGTTTTATACCTTCTCTGGAATTCACTGATAGACTCATTAATTTATACCTTCGGGTTTATCAGCAATCTTTTACATATAGTATCATGACATTTAGACAGTAACTGAAGTCCCCTAAGCTGCAGTATAGTCCTTAGCCATGGGGGTTTCGAAGAAATATCGTTTCTGCATGAAGATGGCTGAAACAAAGAAAAATAGGCCTCCGAAACTATAGAGGGCGACTGCTATAATTGCCAATTTTTCATCAAATACGCTCTCCTCGAACACAAAAGTGCCAATGAGATACATGACGCCTCCCAATCCAGCGAACAGGTCAATATAAAAACCGCTCTCGTCTTATTAGATACATTATTTCCAGGTCTTTCCCTTTTCTCGCAGGGCTCGAAATAATTTCCAGATTTGAGAGATGATGATGAGAGAAGAGCCTATTTCGAATTGGAGCTCTCCCATCTCGAGCTGATTTATTTCGGGGATGAAGCAGATGGAGCCGGTCAGATATAGAAGCGAGCCAAAGACAGATACGAAAAAGTTAACGCTAAAATTCATGTATTTGCAGCAAGGGGTCGTATAGTGCTTCCACTCGGTGATGTCAGCCAGCAAAAAGGTGCCCGAACCGAGAGTGTAAAGCCAAGCGGAGACTGATGCCACATTCAAGTAGGCGCTGAAGAGAGGGAAGAGGATGATGGATCCCAGAAGAAAAGTGGATCCCCCGAAGAAATAGTTGAACCCGTGCCACGTCCTCCATAATTTTGAATTTTCGACAGTAGATTTGGGCTGTTGCATACTGTATGAGTGTTTAATTGGAGTAAAATATGATTTTAAATAATGGTCGATGATAGCATGGATTAGATTTAAATAAAATTGCAGTTGCTTTGACTTATCAATTAATATTTTATTATTCAATATTTAAGATAATGCCATCACAATAGCCTCTCAAATCTCTTTGGATTTATCTCTCGTGATGATTTGTTTTATAAGGCATTGGATGTACTTACGTATCCTAATCATTGGCATCCTAACCCTCATCTTCTAAAATTATTTTGGCATATTTCACATTGCAGCTGTGCATTATACCATGAAGTCTTCTTCCTCTCATCAATTCAGCAATTCAGCGAGATGACCATCCATATTGGTCTAATGGCTAACTTATTTTACATTATCAGTTATTTGAAAATATTTTATTAAAGATTAACTAAGAAGGATTATCCCCTTACTCTTGGTGGTTTTGAAAGCAAAATTTAGTTATCTCCTTATTCTAAATTTATTAATATCCAATTAATAATAAATAAAAATCATGGCCATCATCAATATGGAGAAGACTGTGTATTTGGAACGGTATGACTTTATTCAAGCCCAGACTAGGATCCCACACAATCGATAGACCGCAATCCTTAATATGTAACCCTAAAATATTTTGGTAAAAAATCAATATCCCACAATAAACACCAAAGTCTAAGTTATTAACAATTAGCGCACAATTAGCATGCAAAATAGACAACAAGTGACTTTATTCACTCGTAATAATACTCGAGCGACGAGACAACTTAATAGATTGTGTTGTATTAATTCTATTATAAGCTACCTTTTTACAAAATTATGATGAAAATATAATTATTTGCGACTCAGCAGGGAAGTGATTTTTATATTTAATCACTTCGCACCTCCCCCAACATTTTTATGGACATTTGGGATGAGAAATGGAAACGATTGGCATTCCGTCCCAGACCTCCCTATAATTAATCATAATAATTTCGTGAACTAATGAGTTTATTGCTCTTATAGTAGCAATAGTGGGATTTATTTATGCCCAGGCCTCTTGTCAGAGAGGTCCCACTACAGTCTGAGGGGAAGATCAGGCAGAATTACCTGCAAAGAGTTGATGAGACCATGAAAAAGGAGATGGGAAAGCATCAGGTCTTCACATAAACATCTGAACTTTAAGATGCTCGATTCAAAAGATATTGTATTTTGTTTGAAAGTCCACGCTACTCTTTAAAGGGAATTATGTCCTTTGCCTTCTGTAAGGTGCGAGGTGAACTACACCTCAAAATAGATATCCTCAATCATGATTGTCAATATCTCAAGTTAGAGAACCGCAGGCAAGTCATTCAAATCTGCAGGAATATAGTGCTTAAGCATGGGTACTCTTCCTTACAAGCCAAGATAATGGTCAACTTGCTGAATGGTCGGCTGAAAATATCCCTCCCTTTTCTGAATCACATCAACGCTAACTTGTTAGAGTTCAGCTCTAAAAAGATGAAAGAAAATATTATACTTAATATGGGTAGATACTTTATCCATGAATGTCTTCCTTACCTCTAAAAAATACTTCGAGTGATAACTCCTCCTGAGAATATGATTCAGCCATTTACTTCTATCTAAAGCAATTTCCTATCTAAGATATACAAATATTCTGATATGCTTTTGGTGACAAGTCACCTGAGTGAGAGTTTGACTGAAACTTAAAACCAAATCCTATCCCATGAGAAAAATAGATAATAGTCCATTCGTAGATTAGTTCAGGACAACATACCCCTACCCCTTTCTTTTATCAAAAGCTGCAGTCCAATGTGCTCAGTTCCCGAGTTTATTGAATTGGCCAGTGCTCTTGAACAATTTTAGATCACTTAGAATGAGATGATCATGATTCGCTCAATGATTGTCATGCCATACCAACCAAAGAGTGCAAACCCCTATGAAAACAGTTTAATCCTCAACCACATCCTTATCCAAGAGCCCACTAAATTACATCTAACCAGAATCAAGTAAGGTGGTTTCTCCAAAATCCTAATGGGTGAAATTAAATTTTGGTATCTATAATCCTACGATGAAAAATAACCAATAAATAAGAAATAGGTTTGTTGCACCAAGACAATGATAAGGAAGTATGCAGTGGTAAAGATTTAGGAAGCTGCCACTGCTCAGGGGAAAATAAACAGAACGCAACACTAAATCAATATCCTGAAGAATATTAAAAATGGGTCGTCCATATTTTTGTCGAAATACTATATTCCGGTCAATTAGCCTGCACCTTTTTCCAATGGGTTGATACTTGACTACATTCCTTTTAATGACTTGGGTGAGTTTTTGAGGATCAGTAGAGAAACACTATCACTGAACTCTAAATTATACCTAATGTTTTCAATCGTTCAGTCTTTACGCTATCTGAGAGACTATTAGATTGTGCATCTGGACATAAAGCCCAATAACATTATGATATACTGTAATATGCTGATTAAACTCATAGATTTTGGTGAGTCATATCACCCAAACGTATGCAAGAATAGTAAATATAAACCTATTTAGGCCATAAACCAGGGTATACGTTTCCTTATAGTTGCCCTTAGATGTTCCAGCAAACCGCCCCTAAATTTACCTACAAAAGTGATGTTTTTTCAATCGGTGTGCTCTTCTATCAAATGATTTATGGTCAGTATCCTTTTTAGATCAAAATAAATTCGAATAAGAAGATATAAATGCAAAAGTATTTAGATTATTGGTATTTCACTCCCGAAGAGTATTAAAGGTTTGGGAATGCTATTATCCTCAGGATAATTAATAATATCCTCAGCAAATGCCTATCAGTAGACCCCAATTAACGACCATAACTTGATTGGCTCGCTGTGACCATCAGACTGTGCTTCGAATTCATGCTTTGATAATATATATTTTATATAACAGTAATTCCTTTATGGGAATCATTTGTCTTTAATAAGAACATCCAGACCTTTAAAATTTGATTCAAAGCCATGGAAATGGATGAATTCTCTTAAAAATAATATATGTAATTTCTTTTGTTTAAATTAAGGCGAAGGGTTGCCCCCTCACTAGCAGAAATTTTGCTGTTTCGGTCTCCCAAAGCGGAAGACAATAGAGCCTCACTCGACAGACTGTTGTGCAAATGTCCCGCTCCGCTCTAAGCGTCCAACCTAAGTGATCATTGGAACACTCCAGCCAGGTAAGTAAATGAAGTCATCCAGCCGATCTATTAGTAGTATTTCGACCCTCCTTTTATTATGGTACCCTCCTCACTTTTAAAAAATCATAATTAATTTTTAAAGATGAAGCGGGGATTCCTGAGTCTGCTCACTGCTTTTACGGTTTACATCTTTTGTTTTCGAGCCATTGTGCTTTATAGCGACAGTCATATCTTCCATCCTTTTTTGGAGGTTGGTGTATTGATAGATTGATGCGATGCATAGGATGCTGTTGAAACTGATTCGGCAAGCCGGGTTATTATTTTTGCTGCATAGAGCGAAGGTATAAGATGAATAATTACTTTTGTTTAATTAAAAGTCAGTTTACGAACAATCACAGATGACAGAGATGGAGGGAGTATACCTACATAGTGTCGAAACGGAAGGAGCAGTAACAAAATGCAAAGAGTAGATCTTATATAAATCAATAATTACCATATGTGCAATATGGCTTGGCAAAGCTTCCTGGGCAGGAATGCGAACTGGCTCTAATTTATAAGAGTTACCCTTTAAATTAAAAATCACGCATTATTAATATCAATCAATCAATGGAAAGCAATTTTATTAAAATCATGAAGGGATGCACTTCGACATGATATTGATGATAATGCTCAAGTCAATAATCAATAAATGATGGTAATAGGCAATGAAAATAGTGCTGCATATGCTGAGATATTAATTGAGATTAATTAATATTCCTATCACATGAATAAAAACTATCTGATACTTGCAACTCTGCTCACTGCTGCAGCTGTATTGTACTCTCTGCAGCCACCCACCACCACTCCACAGGCATCAGAATATCTATCATATCTACGCAAATTCAACAAAGTCGTTCCCAATGGAGAAGAACTTATTTACAGAACCAAAATATTCGCTAACTTTGTGGAGGCCATGAACACACACAATGCTGATGACAGCCAAACTTGGAAGATGGGTATTAATCAGTTCTCTGATATCACCAAGGAAGAATTTAAATAGACATATCTCGGTGAATTTACTCAACCCGCTGACACCCAGCCCATCGTTGATGAGCCTGTTAATATTGGCTTCCTCGGTGCAGTAGACTGGAGAACATCAAAGATTATTACTGCCGTTAAAAACCAAGGTCAATGCGGCTCATGCTGGGCCTTTGCTGCAACTGCTGCCCATGAAAGTTATCAGGTACAGTTCAAATCACAGCCTGTTACCATCAGTCTCAGTGAACAACAACTTGTCGACTGCGGAGGACAATCTCCTTATGGAAATGAAGGATGCAATGGAGGATTTGCAGTGAGAGCACTTGAATATATCAAGGACTTTGGACAGACCACATCGGATAAGTATCCATATGTTGCCAAGGATCAGGACTGCAAGGGTAATGGAGGATCTTATCGCACATTTGGAGTTGGTGAGGGAGCAGGCTGTGAATAAATTGAAGGCTTAATCGTTCGTAGACCTTTGGCAGTGCGCGTCGATGCCACAAACTGGCACTCCTACGCAAGTGGAATCTTCTCGAACTGCGGACTTAACATCAACCACGCAGTTTTCCTCGTTGGATCGAGCGAATAGGCTTGGACCATAAAGAACAGTTGGGCTACAACCTGGGGAGAGCAAGGCTACATCCGCTTGGCGAAGGGAAACACCTGCAACATGTGCCACACTCCCGCTTTCCCAGTCTGATTTAGTCATCCGTCATTATCTTTGGACATTTATACTATTAATCATGAATAATTTTCAGAAAAATATCGGAAAAGAGTGAATAAAAAATTACAGAAGATAGCAGCTAACCTATTTATAGATCAACGATAGCTATCTTAAATTGTATAATCAGCTTAACAGTTCAGTTAGTAGTTAAATAGAGTTAAGAATTCCCCTTTCCCCGTGCGAAATCATTTTTTAAATGCTGAGGAATCCGTGGCCTAAATCTCGAAATATTTGACACTTAAAGTCAATTCCCGAATAGTAGAGCCGTTCGCATAGTCTTAACGAGTCATCGAGCAGAGGGTCCATTTATCCAACCATAATGCGTGTTTTGGGCCATTTCAAGGGAAATCTATGATCTCCTTTGCTCGCGCTGACGTATTCTTCAGTAAGAAGAAGGGGAGTGGCCAGGGGATTGCTTTATTTTGTGGACTGACCCTTTCCTAAATATTATTTTAGACAGAGAAGCAAAAGGGGAGGGTGAAGTATAGCATCTGAGAAGGAATGGATCCTCGAAGGACTATAGATTTTTCTTAAATCACAAGCCGGATAAGCCAAGAATATTCCTTTGGGCATTTTTAAGTTTAGTTTGAGAATAAGCCCCATCAGTGAGCAAATTAAATTTCCTCCCGCTGAATCTCCAGCAAGGACAATGTTAACAGGTTTAATGTTGCAATACTTGCTCAACTGTTATGTCACAAATTTGTAAACGCTCAGCATATCGTACACAGGTTAGGGAAACGTATGCAAGGGAGGCTTACCGTAATCAATTGATATGATTGGAACGTTGAGTGAGTTTGCCCATCTGCGAGTATAACTTTCCATCGTGCTGCTAGAGAGAGCAATAAAGCCACCACCGTGAGCGTGAATAATGATAGTGTTGATCTATGAGATGACCTCATCCCAAACACAACAATTTGAGCATACTCCATTGAGTTGCTCCCAAAAATGCACCTTTTGATTGGAGAGAATCCGAATTTTGACTGAATTATCTGATGGGTTAAAAAGATCGACCCTTTCAACGTTTTATTTGGGAATGTATAGCTATTCATTTGATTTGATTCCTTCATATTGGACGTATTTAAGTTTGCTGATCACTCCCTTTTCCGGTAAGTTCCAAATACACTGTAAAGATATCAAATTTGGCTGTCTTAAAAAGGCCTTACATCTAAGTTAAGCCTACGTAGTATCGATTAAAAATCGAGGATAGCTGCATCCAAATGCCAAAACACCAAAGAATTTATTACACTGATTGATTTCAGTCAGCACAGCTGCGTTGGTGATAGTCATTAGGGCTTTCATTTTTTAATATTGTTTTCTTGTAGTTTCTGGATCTTAATTTGCGATGTAGTCTATCTTTTCATAAATTTTATCATAGGAATGATTGGTTAATCTTGAAGATGAGGTGATGTCATCTTTGAAAAAGAGAGCTGATTCTCCAAATTCCTAAAAACACATCATCTTGCTGTCAAGCTCAAAGATTAATGCTGCTCTTTAGATGGGTGATTATTCCCCTGAGTATATTTTGTTTTGAGAAAGCCATATGATCAGATGCGTGACTAATTGTCCATAGACATTGAAGTTAACATTCTTATTACTGACAACAATTCCTATAATTTTATCGAGATGCTCGCCGTATCTCACGAAGTTGTTAACAATCTCTCTCTTTTCAAACATAAACTGGTCAAAATACTAATTTATCTCGTAGTCATTTCGCATCTATTCCACTAGTTTTCTCATATGCCCCGCAAGCATTTCGATGTTCTCCATCAATCGCTATCGTTACAGCTTCAATGATTACTGCATCATATATACATCCGCATTCATTATATTGAATTGTTGATATCTACATCAAAAGGCTCTTCTGGGCTCTTTATCACGCGATCTCGAACGATCACGGTGGTAGTCCCTCTCACCAGATCGTGATTTTTATCTTCTCTTCTTCTCCTTCTTTAAATCGCGGTCTCTACGGTCGTACCGATCATGATCACGGTCTTCGCTTTTGCGGTCAGGTGAACGGTTCTTTTTCTTGCGATCTCTGCTATCTCTGCGTTATTGTGAGCCTCTTTCCTATTTATGCTTATGTTTCTTTTCCTTCTTTTTGCTGACACTGTGTCTATCTCTTTAATCATCTTTCTCCTTTTTTTATTTTTCTCTATCTTTGTCTTTATCCTTTTGCTTGTCCGCGTTGTCATTCTTTTATTTTTATTTCTCTTCCACTTTTTAAATATCCTTCATCTTTTCACTGACTATCTTTTGAGGAGCCTATGGCTGATGACTTTCGGCTGTGATGGCGGGGGGAGCATTCTTCTCGCGATTCTTTTATAGTTTTTGCTGAATTATTTCGAGTCTAATCTTTAATGTTTCAATTTCCGATCTGAGCAGAAGAAAGCCTTGATGAATCTTTCCTTACAGATGCATCTGAATTCTTTTTTCGGTATCGTTGATGGTCTGAATAGCTCCGCAAACTTCACAAATCTAGATGGATTGATGCGTACTTTTTGCTGTTTGACAACTGCCAGAAGGTTATCTCCCATCAAATCAACTTAAATTCTTCTTTCCCTTAATCTCTCAACCTCCTCCAAACATCGAGCAGAGTCATCAATCTGTCCATTTTCACCAAAAATGGCTGCTTGACTCATCATATCTTCAATGTCCTTATCAATAGCAAGGATTCTATCCAAGATCTGTCTGGGTCTTTCCGTCGACAGACTGCTTTTGCTTTCAATTGTATTCTGATTCTTTTTTGTTTTCTGCTCTGCGTCCTGCAATCTTCTTTCAATCCAATCTAATTGTTGTGAGATGTACTAATGCAATCTTTGATATAGATCTTCTCGAGTTCACTACGATTAGGATCGCTTTCGAACATTGTTTTTAGATAAGTGTCGTGACGCTTGTTACAAGGTCCTTCGTCGAAAACAGTGTTGGGAAAGAGAGTATTAAAGCAAAAGCATATCAGAAAAGGTTTACAGACCTAGGTGAAAGGGACGATACATCAGAGTTGGAATAGTGATCGCGAGAGTGCTTGCTGTTTTTGGGGAGGTTGCGGTCCCGCCCCATCAAATTGTCCAATACCCCCCGATTGATATCCATTCTATTATAAAATTGAATTATCACTTGTTGGCTCAATCATTCAATCCATCCCGCTTTTTTAGCACCCTCAGTTATTCGGCAGCAGACTTGATACATGTCTAGTCCTTGAACTGCTGAATGACTTCCCCTGATCTCTTTCAAAAACGATCCACTCATAGCTGATAATTCATAGGCGCCACTGTGTCTGTAGGGTTCTGGCTGTTTGGCAAACACCTTAATTACTTCGAGGGGAATATTCCCAAAAGTGACCTCCGCTTATGATACCCATTCATAGGAAATGTGGGGTTTAGTATTGAACACTATTACATGAGCCGTAAGTATTTTATGAGTGTTGTTGGCTAATTCTCCCACCATTTCAATGCAATGTTGCTAATTTTCCTAAATCAGTCAAAAGATACTGGTTTTTATATTATCTTGCCATTGTACTCGACAATCGTATCTCCACAAACGAGCAAGTCCCACTCAATATTTTGAGTTGCAAACCTGTTGAGTAGTTCCTCTACTTTTCCCTTACATGTTGCCTGCATAAGTGATGACTTACGAGATTGTAGTCCGCCGCTGAATTGAAAGATGATTTGTCAAGGTTCTCCTCGAAAGTGCTGGGAACAGCAGTATAATGTATTCTTTGAGCATCCATGAGCTCCTTCCTTGATTGGGACTGCGAACCAAGGATAACATGCTTTTTGTTTAGGATTGGCAAGTATGGCAACAGCATGTAAAATCTTTTATAATATTAGCTGACTGTTTAAATTAATAAATAGCAAAAGATAATTCTGCGAAGAATATTGCATATACTTTCTAATTACTCTAAATTCAAAAAATTGAAAACCTGATCTATATGATTCAATACAATTCCAATACTGATGAGGGGTTGGG
>Ga0302188_10000934_pt1 | contig 23846 bp, 14 predicted proteins | sample II_Bog_E2_1_FD_198783 | JGI IMG/M metagenome (GOLD analysis project Ga0302188, IMG submission 198783) | Peat permafrost microbial communities from Stordalen Mire near Abisko, Sweden - II_Bog_E2_1 | ecosystem: Environmental > Terrestrial > Soil > Wetlands > Peat | place: Sweden: Abisko...
TTTCAAATACCTATAATTTTACTTCAGAATCATCATCTAAGCGTTCAGTTTAAGCACTGTTCTATCGAGATCTAGATCTGCGCCTCGATATCGTTTATGTCTTGCCTTTAGTTGTTTTCTTGCCTCTACCATTTAAGAAGCTGTGTAATAAGCTTTGTTTTGACATATATGTTATGATAATAAGTGATAACATCTGTCATTAAAGTACATTACGACAAAAAAGTCAGAGCGGGAAAATAACTAACTAACAAATATGAGATATTTTATACTAATAAAGTTGGATCAAAAATAATTAATTCATTTCCCGAACAGTTTAGCTTCCAACTAACGAATCTTATCCTCATAGTTTATGCCTATCCGTTTTTATCCTGAGCTTGGTTGTGAAACAATCATCTTTTTCTTCAAAGAATTTGGATTGCTTCCATTTTTATTATTTAAGACATTTTTTTTTTAGAGCTACTCTAAGTCTTTCATTAGTTTTTATTAGTTGAACTTTTGTATTTTTTCAAGTTCTTAAAGCTTATCTAGTATCTTTTGTTTCTCTCTATTTCTTTCGTTTTTTTAAGTATGGGGAACACTATATATATTATTTTGAGAAGTAGGCTCAATCAGTGACTTTCCAACACTGATCAACGATTTTTTAGTATCCCCTGGATTGTATTTAGGTTTATCTGTGAGATTGCCTGATGAACCTGGTGATCTTACTCTATTTTGCATCGCATTGGTAAAATTTGCATTTGTGGGTAGCTAAAACCCTGAAACAGAATGAGGTTTTGCGTTTAAGGAGATTACTTCTTCAGTACTGTTGAGTGGATTGTGCTTCATGTTTGAGCTGAGACTGAATTAGCTTTTTGTTTAGTTGTTATCAACATCACTATGACCGTATTGTGTCACTTGTAACTTATATATTTACAGCTTCATTTTCCGATTTTCTTAAATTAACTTTTCGACATCCTCAATAGAAACAGAAGTTTTCTTCAGTTTTTAATTTTCTTCTTGAAGTGACATCAGTTTGCTATGAATATCATCAGCGTTCATTCCCTTTCTCTTCATGTTTAACAATTATTTTAGGTATTGAATCTAAAATCATTCAACAAGTACCTCTTTTTGGAGTTTACTAACTATTTCCATGCTTTGACCATTAAACTCCATAGGTTTTACTTTCATTACAATCTATATATTTGTATCATTACATGGCGAGCTCTTTCGACAAACTTTAAAGTATTCATTGTTTCATCCATATTATTAATAGATGGAGAAATATTGCCAACAATAAAAGTAAATGTATTTCCAGTTAAAGAATCCTGAAGTAGACGGGTGAGCTTAGATTCACGAAAGGAAGCTACACTTTTTGATTTGCTCGAAAGACTTGCTATGACCTTACCAAGGGTTGTTAACGACTGATTTATATTTTTGAGCTATTTGAAATGCTCATTACTCATATCTTCACTTTTATTAACTTTTTCAGAACCAGCCAAATCGCAAAGGTTTAAACGGGCTTTCTTAATCACAATATTCTTACTCGAAACATTCCTTTTTTGTCAGGATGAGTTGATTCAAGCAAAATTTGAAAAATAGTATGGGACCTGCTGCTTTTCGTGTTCATTGATGTTTGTCTTATGAATCGATTCTTTTATCCTCTTTTCATCAATTAAAGACAATCCAAGTAGTGGGTTACTGAGTATTCAGCTAATCCCTAGACAAAGATGCCGTCTAATTTTGATTCGTGCAGATTTAAAGCTTTTGGTTTGGGAAAGTCCTAAGTTTATTACATTTTACTTGTAGCAAATCGTAAATTCTTTCGTTATAAATTTGTAAGAAGGAGCAATAGATATTAAAATTTTGTCCATTCTCATTACTATAAAGTTTAATTTCTTCGAACAAGCTATAAATCGTCCTGGGTATAAGACCAGCATAATTTTAATCAGATATGAGATCTTAAAAAAAAGTGTTTTGATGTTGTGCTTTTGCATGTTTAGATATGGCATTTTACCAATCACTACCAAACATTGTATAGGTCTTCCCTGAGCCTGTCTGCCCATAAGCAAAAACTGTTAAATTATATCCTTCTGGCATCTTGGGTAAATAATCTCGAAACAAATTGAACATATCCTTTTGAGTTTGGTCCTTAGAAATGGCTGAATCAAACTTAGTTTCTATCACTGACACTGAATCTGTCGATATCTTGACAGTTTTGCCCTAGCATTATTCAATCAAATACGTCCTATTCGACAGTGACCACTTCATTGGAACCCATCTCGCTGCCCACTAGAGGTCTAACTCTCACAAAGACTTTGATGGCAGTTCCTCTATCAGCGTTATCCTTTTACATGTTATAATTATTTTGATTATTTCGAATTATCAAACAGGCAATCAGAAAATAAATCATTCTTGAGCAATTTCAGCTCCCACCATTTCGAATCCTATCTCCAACAAACACCCATAAAGGCAAATTGGATATTAGTTTGAGTCCATTGGTATTGTTGACCTATTTAAAGTCGTAGCCCCTCCCTTTAAGATTATATTCTTACGGGACACCATCGATATCCCAACAATTACTTTTTGCTCATTCAGCATGCAATCAATTGTTTTAACAAAATCACCCTATTCAAGGATAAATTGTTTTTATTACACTATATTTTTATCAGCCAGAATATTGATATTTGATTTCTTCTTTTGTTTATCAGTTAAATAAACAGTTTGGAATCCTAATAAATCTCTAGAGGTATCCTTTTTTTCAAAGAATATAACTTAGACGATTTTTGCTATTTTTTTACCAATCACAGGTCTATCTATAAATCTTTTGCCAGCTTTCGTGGCTTCTCCCACTTCTGCATATTTAAAAAAATGCTGGATACTAAGCTTAAATTTTTCTATTTTTTTGACTGAATGATATCTCTCTCTTTATTCAGCAATCATTTTCATTTTGGTGGGAATGAGAGCTTTTGGATCAAGCATTTGCTTCAGTTATTGTATCTTCTCTTCTATTTTTTAAATTTACTAAGTTAAGGTGTGATTACATATTACGTCTCAACAAGTTTATTTCTTGATTTATAGTTCTTTTATTCCGCTTCTTTATTTTCTTGCGTCAGGATATTTATTCTCTGCTCGTAGTCTTTCTAGAGTTTTGCATATAATTTAATCTCTGCCTCAAGCATTTGAAAATTAACAATAGTATTTTCTGGCTCCGCATTTTTGACTTCTTATTGCTCTTAAACTTCTTCCTCCGAGTCATCATCTTTCTCATTATTATTTTTGATAAATATTTTGTTTTTAATGTTTTCTAAGAAAGTGTGAGAATATTCTAATTTAATAAGCTATTTTTATATTTTTTTAATCAAATCTCGCTGCCTTTCTAGATTTCCTTCTTGCTACCTTTTCTTTTGGTTTGCTTTTTTTAGCTTTTATTGCAACCATTTTATATCTCCATTATCTTTATCCTATTTTTATTCTTTTCCCCTTTTAAAAGCATCATTCTTAAGTAATTTAGTGTACTCAGCAGATTCTTTTTTGGTCTAGAAAATTTCCTTGCGGATTTTTTAGTTTAATTGCTATTTCTATTTGAGAATTTGCTCGGATTTTCTAACTCTTAATAAATAAGATATGTACTGCTCGACATATGTGCCATCAAGATCATATTTTTTTCTTTTGCTTATTTCGTGCTAATATTGCTTAATCATTTTATAAGCGTTTTACAATTATTTTTTAATCACATCTCCCTTGATTTATGGTAGTTTTATTCCATATATTTCCTTTTATTAAATTCCCACCAAAGCTCTCTCGATCTTTATAACTTAGCGTTGAAGCATTACATTTCTCTCTTATAATTTTTTGATTCTGCTATCCCTGAGTTATGAAAACAAAACTTCAAATAAAGATTTCCCGTTGATTAGCGTTTATTTGGCCCAGAAACACTGCGGTCAAGAAATTAATTATCGTTAAGATCGTTCATGGAGACCGAAATATTTTGTCTTTTCCTCATTATTAATAAAATTGAGCATAATTATTTTACTCATTAATAGCAAAATAAGAAATTAAATATATTTCTTAACGAGAATAAATTATATTTCAAAGATATAATTTACATTCTTTAGAACCATTTTAATATCACTACTTGATAATGTGTTTGGCGAAAGTTATAAAGGTTGATTTCTTTGGAGAGTTCTTTGATTATAATTTGCTCTTTTGAAGTGAATATCGCATATTTAAAATTCATCTTCAAAACTCCGCAAAACTGATGTTTTTTTTTCAAAAAAAATATATAATTTTTTATCTATTTATAGGTTTTCCATGGATAGTTTCAGCTCGTTTTAGCAAGAATCTCTCCTCATTGAAGCTTAATAAGTGTTTATTTCATTTGATTTCATCTTAAAGATTTCCATTAACCTTAAAATATTCCTGGATTATATATATTCTTGATTAACATTAATTAATAATGAATCCTTCTCTTTGGTTGATATTTTTAAATATAATCTTTATTTAATACGAATTAGAGTGAGTGAATAATTTATCAAGTTTTCTTATAAATTAAGAAAGAATAAATTAAATAAAAATAAGAGATAATATTTATAATTCCTTTTGCCTATAAATTATAGATACATCTATCTTATTTATTTAATATTATTCTTTAGTTATCAGTAATTTCGAATTTTATTAAAGAAATGTCTGGATGTTGCTGAGATGATATTATAAAGGAGAAAATACTACTAATTGTATCTATAAAATGTTATCTCATCTATCCTTCCTGTAAACTACAAATTTTGATTAACTATTGTCCAATCACCAAAAAATAAAAATATTCTTTGATGTTTTTCTATTATATTTAGAGTTATGATCAGTATTTTTTAATAAATTTTGTCAAGACGATGGGGAAATCCTCCCGCTTACTTTTTATTATCAATAATTTATTTTTAAAATGTAAAGCAATTAGAATTGTACCGCTTTCAAATGCGACAGACACGGCTTCAGTTTAAAAGCACTTCACAAAGACAAACGACCTTATCTTAATACTGGTGGTATCATGTGCCGCAGAAAACAGATCAGAAATAAAAAAAACATGTGTCATTGTAAAAATTACGAAGGAGCAATGTTCAATAAGGATTATTGCCATGCCACTCCGGCTTTTATTCTCCCCTCTGAAAAAGTACTCAATATATCACACAGAAAGATTATCTGCAAAGCACTCGAGAATTTCTGCGGGACCATTAAAATAAAGTTAAAGAGTACTAGCAGCAACCCAACGATTTGGTACTTGTTTTTTGATATAGTATATCGCCAAACCGCGATCCAAATCTATGTATTGCAGTGTGTGTCGAGAAACCTATCAATAATATGTGGATGTAGATGTCGAGTTATTCAGCATATAAAAGGCTTTCATCATCGCAATAACGCTAGAAGTTCAACATTTAACAATTACATCCTGGAATTGGAAGGAGAGTTTAAGCTTAAAAATACAAAAGAGCCTAGGCTCAGCTCCGCAGAAATTAGCAATAGGATCAGTAATGAGGAAGAAGCTTAATGTAGTGGGATAACTGGAAGAAAACAAATTAAAATTAATTCAGAAACGGCTATCAACATAAGCCCTAATCCTCAGGTCTAATCTAGAGAAGATATCAATTTTATTCCTGCTCATATGTTTTTATTGCCTCAGTTTCAACATTCTCTTGAAAGTTTTAAAGGTCTTGGAAACTACAAAGACTTACTAAACCCTTATCGCCCTGAATATACATGGAACTCATTTTACGGTCAAATGCAGCCCATGATAGGCTCAAATTATTCTATGTTTTGCATACCATTTCAACAAATGATGCCAGTCAATGCATAATACCATCCTTTCCAGCAACAATTTTGGTGATATCTATTAATTTTTAATCCTATCTATGCTCCATTTATTCATTAATTCAATTTTATGAGGGCAACCACAATATAATATTGCTAGATTTGATTTTAAATATAATTTTAGCAATTTTAGATAATGATTGCATGATTAGAATATTATATCAGCGGTGCAACTGATTAATATTATTGGCTTCTAGCAATTTAGATCGCATAAAGATATTTCGGTCCTTAGTGGCTGCTCTTTTCCAGATATTCTAATTACTATTGGTAGGACTATTTCCTTAACTGTCATTTATCACCTTAGACAATTAAAAAGAACTATCTTCAAAGTCTATGATGGTTTCAGTTTCTTTAAAATTTAGCTGATCCAGTTTGTGACTTCCTAGATATTCTTGCGATTTTTGAATTATTTCTTTTTATTTGAGCTAATTTCTGCAATTAAAGTTTAGATGAGACTCATAAACATTGTTTCGCAGAAGGGAGTTCTTTCCTAGAGTTAGATCATAAGCCGAACATGATCTAATCTTGCAATATTTATCTAAAAGATGATCTGTGTGCTATGAGGTTGACAATTTCGTTATTAATTGTGTTTCATAAGTTTAAAAAGATTGTTTCATTTTTATAGTATCAATTCTTTATTATTGCGAGTTTTTCCTTTTTTGTGCTTCTCTATCTGTTATCCAAGATCTAATATTTTCTTAATTAGATGAAATAGAGATTACCTTCGATTCAACTTTCTTAAATGATATTTTTTATTAATATTTGCATAAATCTTATTAATTACTTCTTGTCTTAAAAATAGACATATCTTCACTCTAAACTTTAACTTTTTAAAAGTCTGAATCATTTGAGTTTAACTGAAAAGCTATTTTATTTTATTTATTGTTGAAATTAGAATTAGTTTTAAGACTGCGTTTAGTTTTGAATTCTTTCCTCTTTTTCATTGAAGGTAAAATTTAAGATGACTCATATATTATCTGCTGTGTTGATATGCAAATTTTTTCATTCAATTTACTCTCTGTGTATTAATTTATAAGAGTGCACCCGCACATGTTACTAGTCGATTGTTGCTTGCGAAGAGATCGTTGCAGCATGAATATCTTACTATCTACAATGAATATTATACAATAACGATATTTTAAAGTTAATTTTTATTACTTTGCAAATTCAAAATTAATTTTAATTGATCCTTTTCTGGTTGGAATCCTAACTTTATTCCTTATTTCATCTTGCAACAATTTAGATTTTCAAAGATTACTTCAAATATATTATATATTGAATTCTCATGGAAATAAGTTTGCATAAAGACTTTGATTTTTTCAAGCAAAATAGATTTTTTTTTTTTTTAATTTAAATTAATGGTTAAATTATAACGACAATGGATCATAATTTTTAGAAACCGAAAAAAAATCTTAAAATTTAAGTGAACGAAAGTTGTTGTTTTTGTAGCCTCCAAGCAACAAATGGTGCTTAAAATGAGTAAAATATTAAAAATTATCATCTTTATTAAGCCATGAACTGTTGAGAATTTACTGCTTGCAAGCCGGGCAAGGTGCTGACTCTAGTTTTTAGGAGAAAACTGTCTGATTGCTGGTTTATTCATGCTATTAAATTTAATGTTTGAAAATCCATAATTTTTTAATAAAGGACTCAATGTGACTTAAAAGTAGAATTTTTTTATCAATTTTTTTTAAAGTCTTGATAAAGTGGCGCGAACCATCTAACGTCTCGGTAATATAGGTTAAATAATAGCTTTAGGATGCCACTAGTTTAATCAGTGAAACTTACTTATTATATAATGTACAAATGGATACTTGCTTAAATAATAATTGGCTAATCACATTTTAAATTTAGATCCATAATTAGTCTTTTCTTGAGTATTAAAAGTACTGGATAATTTGGCTAATTCTTTTGGCATAAATCCTTCAAGATTGGGTAAATGTTCTTTAAGAAGTCTTTATTTCTAGCGCTGAATCTGTTCCTACTCCCATTTTGAATTTTCTACTATTTTGGCATACTCCTACTGTTCTCTCTATTTTTCAAGTCTATAGGCATATAGTTTTTGCTGCCATAGTTTCTCTACTTATCTGATGTGCTCCTGCTATTTGATTCTTCGTTTTTGCTGGACCAACTGCTCTAATTTATCTTCCCTTGCGAATTTATCAAGCATACTTCGTCTAAACTCAATCTCCATTTGTTCTTAGTATTATTTCTGTTTCCTCTTTCTCTATTTTGCATCTCTTTAGGCGCGCTGCATTTCAATTCTTTGTTTCTCTCGCTTTTATACTTCTTATTGCTCCTTTTTTCGTATTTGCGCTTCGTACTCCTCCTGGTAAAGTTCTCTTCGTAGACTGTCGAATTCTTCCGCCTATAGTCTTCTCTTCTCCTCTTCTATTTTAAGTTTTTAAATTATTTTATTTTTAATCTCCTATTTTTCTTCTCTATTCTTTTTAGTAACGGTATCTCTCGTATCCAACTCTTTGACGTAAGTAAAATATTTAGCCTCTTCCTGCCGAACTAGCTCTTCTAATTGTAGTCTCTGAGTTTCCTTGAGTTTTAAAGCTTACTGCATATCTTGAAAAGATTTCTTTTTTTTCTAGTCCTTGATCTGCATTTATCTAAGCTCACTATTGATCAAAGTTTGCATAACTTTTTAGACCTGTTATTTCTATCTGAGATATTGTTGGTAGGCTTCTTGCTCTTTTTCTGCTTTTTCGTTCATTTGTTTTTTCAGGATTTATTTGCCTTCGTATCGCTTTCTCTGCTTTTCTGCTTCAACTTCAAGCAATTCTCGTTCTTATCTTTCTTTTTTCATGACCATTTCCGCTTATAATTAAGCTTCGTCCACCTATCATAGTTTATTTAATTACAAGTTCATCAACTCTGCGCACTTGCTTCTCCGCCAGTTGTTTTGCTCGTTATTTATTAAGATAACCTTGCTGTATTTTTTGTTTCAATGCCTTAATCTCTTAGTTCTAATGAACCAATTTCTACAACTGTATGTTTTTGCTGATCTGTTCGTTCTTCCTACGTTGTAGTTCCTTACCCAACTGGCTCTCAGGCAAATCAAAGTAGATACCATTGAGTGCAGAAGGATCATTCTGGTTATAAAAGGAAGGGGATGTCATTGCGAAGTTTCAATAAAATGATAAGAATAGAACCCGTATTAATATAAAAGGAAAAGTAGAGATGCCAAAATATTATGATCATGCTTCATGTTAAAATATGGAGAGTATCTACCACATATTTTCATCATCACTGTAGCCATCCACCCCTAAACGTTAAAGATTGTCCTTCAACCCCTTCTTGCTTACAAATATTTTATCCATTGTCAACTTCATTGCATCGTCCAACATTCGAGGAACTATGCACTTCAGCCATTAGTTAGACAATTCAATGCAAGGGTTTGTGTTTATTTCAATGAGCCATATCTGCTTGTTTGTATCCACCATAAAATCATATCCGAAAATTTAAAAATATTTTGTTTTGTTTTGAGCATTGAGAAGGGTCTTCTTTGTAGCCATAGCACTACTATTTGTCATCGATATTGCCTGGTTCTTCTAATTCGGAGTATACATCTTACTGTAGCCAGCCTTCATTGAAATTATAATATGTCTTTTCATCTGAGAGTACAGGTCCTATTTTCCAATATAGCCTTTTTAATAAAGTTCCTTAAGGGGCAAGATATTACCTTATTAGAATTATCCATAGTTGGTTGCGTGTTTCTGTACTGCGTTGTTTGTGAGATGAGTAAAGAAGTTTTTACTGTCTAGTGTAAACTTTTAACTGGACATACGGATGTAACCCTACTTGAAGAAAAATATCTATTTGGCTTGAGTCACCATTACCCACACTCGGATATCAAACTTTCTTTACTTTATTAACATAGGCTTTTAGAGATATTTTTGGAGGATGAAGCTACCCTTTTCATTTCTTATCAGTTCATGCCTCAGTAAATCTCCAAGTTATTCGATATTGTTAAACAAATGAATTCCTCTTCCTCTATTAAGATCGCTTGGTTTCAGGAGCCAAAGCGAGGTTTCACCATAAACATCTGACAGGATAGGGGTGACAAATGGATTATCCTTTTTGAGATTAGACATATCCTGAAAATTATAAATTGGCTTAAATTTATTTATCAGGTTTTTATAGAGCACCTTTATTTACTATTTCTTTTTCAGCGAATCATAAGCTGCCATTTCCATTTTATTTTTCATTGTGCGAACTGACCCTGGCTTGCATGATTCATATTTACTGTTAATATTCTTTTTTGGAGATTCAGCTCGCAATTTAATTGAGATATTGGTGTTACTTATCTTCTTTTTGCGTGAACTTTTTTCAGGGCTGAGTGAAAATTTTTATTTTTATTTATTCTCCATGTCCATTGCTGTTATTTCAGGATTATAATCAGATTTTTACTCTTGATTGCTGCACTCCCAATAAAATTGAACAAATTTTTTAATTTAACCTTAAATTGCTTAGTCATCTGCAAAATCTAGTATGAAAGAGACTGGCACAAGTCTATACATATATTACTCATTTTTTTAACAATATTCCCTAAGATTTTCGAGAAGGTTTCCCTTATCTGTAATAATTTAATGATTTGGCAAATGATTAAACATTTGTTTATGCAGGGGAAAACTATTCTGATATTTAGGACGAGTCTGTTCCCAGCGAAAATGATAAATTGAGTTTGCTTCATTAATAAAATAATACTTGTTTGATACCAACCCTATCTACGATTGATTATGCTTTCCATTAATTCTGCATTATTGCCTACTCCGATATAGTAATAATGAATCCCCTCCAGGTTGATCAAATTCGCGGGGATTGATTTTTTAGAAGATGATTTCAGTTTTTCAATTTAGTATTTGCCGATACTAGAGCTTTCCGTTTTTCGACTCTCTTTATAACTATGGAGAGCCTTTGATTCGATTATTTCATCAACTTCTTTTGCAGTTCTCTTTAATCCTCCTGTTTTGATTTGCCTAACATCCACTTCTTTGGGTAGACCCACAATGCAAACTGGTTTCTTCTACGACTTGATGTGTACCCTTTCATAAAGACCCATGATAGGTTTTTTTAAGATATTGAGGAAGGGTTGATCCTTGTTAATAGGAATATGATTGATATCACTAATTTGAGGAAACACGTTTTTGCCCTCCAAGCTTAGTTTAGGAGTGAAAAAAAGATACTTGGAGTCACTCCAGTAATTATTTTTGATCTGAGTTTTGAAAGACATCCCAACCTATAGCCTTTTATAATTATTATTGACTCATAATAGAATTGTATGAAATCTAATATTGAAATGGATAATGAGATTATAAATTATGTTAAGAACAAAAGAAATAGTGATCATTATTTATTTGAGGAAAAAAATCATTGATTGAAAAAGTAGATTGAATATTGTGCGTGACTAATACTTCAATTCGAATAATAGGTAAGTACAATCATTATTTCCTTTTTTTATCTTTATTAATTATAGTAAACTATTGAATATTATTAACATTTTAAGTTTAAATCTGTTAGTCATTAAATAAATATTACAATGAGGATATCTGGAAGTATTTTTCCATTTAATTATGTTGTCATTTGGATATAAAAAAGTAATAGCATTTTTTATTCATAAACTTAAGAAAATATATATTTATAAACTAGCTGAACCTACAATAAGTTAAGAATTGAATATCACTGTAGCAAAAATTATAGGTCTAACATTCTGGAAAAAATTAATTAGTAGAAATACAAAACCAAACAGCTCATAACTCTCTAATAGCTAAAATTTTGATTCTTTTGACATCTCTAGGTTTAACTCGGTATTAAGTAAATTATTAAGTCTTTGCATTTTACCATTTCGGATGCGTGTTCATTTCTTTATCAAATACTGATCTTATTATTCCTGGTACATACAATGCCAATCCAATAATGGAAAAAATGGGAAAGATAAATAAACTAAAAGCCTATGCAGCCATTGCTAATTGTTTTTATATTCCAATAACTTTAGGAATCTTACATTAAATAACAACTCCTTTTTCTCCAAATTGTTCTTATCTGAGTTGAGCTATTTTTGAAGCTATTTAAAATTCTTCTGCAAAATATACACCCTCACCGATTCTTCCAGATTTGTTGGGAGAGAATCCTTATTTTTTAATTGCTTATGCGCAAGTAAGCAGAGTTCCATGATACACTATGATTCCTTAAGGACAATTGGATGCGAAATGTTAACTGTTGCTATCTTAGCAAATACAGCAATAATGTTTTTTGTGTTTTTCTTTGCAGAAAGGAACTTTGCAAGTCATTTTTTTTGTACTCGCAATTTTTTGAGATTATAACTAATTAAATTTTTGTTGTAAATAAAAAAATTAAATAATAAAATAATTTTCAGCGTTATTTATTCTCTTTTTATTCCTTTTGAGACTTTTTTATATTTTTGTATTGTATTTTCATATCATTCAAGCATAGGATGAATATAAATAATAGGAACCTAAAGGAAAATTAATTTTAAATGAAATTAAATTGAAATTGAAAAGATATAATATTAGAATAACTTTTAAACATATACTTTTGAAAAAGATTATTGAGAAGATTGTTCTGAGAAATGAAAAAAAATTAAATAAAAGGTATAAAACCAGTACATCTATTATTTCCCATTTGATTTATTGACTCTATTAATATTTAATTGATAGAATCAAATGAAATTGATGTTTGACTTATTGAAATTAAGTATCCATATTTTATAGACTTGTTTCTCGCTGATTTGAACAGATCCCTATAAAGAAAAAGGATTTATTTTTAAGGCAATTAAGGATGTGAATTAAATATCAAATAATATCTTAGGAAATTACAACTAACAAAAATATTTTATTTATTTTATTATTCATTCCATGTCACAATAGCCCCAAATGTTGATGATCCAGAAGTAGCAAAAGAGTAAGTCTGCCTTGACCTCGGAAACCATATTCAAGTACATCAATGTCGTGCTTGTGCTCATCCTCCTGTTCTGCATCAAAGGGTTCATAGTATTCAGGGACTATTGCATTACAAAAGGGTACTATGTCTTCTCCACAGATTCACTGATCTGGTGTGGAGTCGGGTTTGCAGGCATATTCGTAATTCAACCATAAAGTAGATTGTCAAATATTCTTACTATCATTTCATGCAGCCAAAGATCGAATCGATACTGCACCCCAAGTATGAGGGATAATAAAGGATATACAAGCTTAAATCAGTCACAAAACTAACTTTGGACTCTATCTTTTACGGATTTACCTCCATACTAGCTGTCGTTCTTTTTAAGGATGAGTATTGGTTTCCGTCAATTACGGGTGGATGCGGAGAATGCTCTCAAATTTATCGTGAGTATCCAAACTGGCCATCCTCGGCTACAAAACTCGAAATGTATTTCATGATTCAATTGGGTGTCCACATATTCTCAGTTTTCGAGATGATTGTCATAAAACGTAAAACATAACGCAAATTTTACGAGTACTTACTACATCACTTTGTAGCAGCTACCCTCATTCTTTTTTCCATGATGTGCAATGAAATTACTGCTGGTACTATGATCCTTATTGTCCATGACATGAGCGATATCTTGATTGCATTTGGACGTGCATACGTTGAAACAAAATTTTAGACTCAAAAGGTTACTGCATTTCTCTATATTCTAATGACTACCATCTGGATATATCTAAGAATAATTGTTTTCCCTTTTTGCTTGCTGGCTAATGTCTATGCTAATAAGCCTACCCCCAACGATTAGTGGTATATCATCAGTTTCGAATATAGCTACCTGTTAACTATGGCTTTTGTGCTTTACGGAATGCATTTATTCTGGACCTTTTTCCTAATCAAACTAGGCCTTAGATCAGTGACAGGAAAAGGATTCTCAAACGTTCATGAGGAAAATAAGGATAAGAAATGAGTGATAATTCATATTCTTATCTATCAAATTTACCATTATCAATCTTTGAATATTTATTTATTTTGTTATGATAGGAGATCTAGTCAACTTCAAGATCATTGTACTAGGATCACAGGGTAAACGAATAATGATTTAGGAGTTGGTAAATCGACCATGATCATGCGATACATCAAAGGCTAATATGCTGAGAACTACAACGTCACGGTTGGTGTATAATACGCCACTAAGATAGTGCCTATTGACACTGGCGAAAAGGTGAGACTTCAAATTTGGGATACTGTATCTTCGTTACTATCAAGGCAGGCCAGGAACTATTTCGCGCCCTTGTTCGATCTTTTTATAAAGGAATATCAGCAGTTTTTTTTGTATATGCCATCGATCATGCTCCCAGCTTCCAATAACTCAAAGCTTGGAGTCAGTAACTCAAAGAAAATGCTCATGAGGAGGTCATTGTTTTTTTGATAGGAGCCAGAGCCGATAATGAAGAGCAACGTCAAGTTTCAGCTGAATAAGCCGCAACATTTCTTAGATAGATTCAGGGAGCTTTATTCGTGGAGACCAGCGCCAAGACAGGTCAAAATGTAGAATTAGTACTCAAAGATTTATAAAGTTATTTTCAAGAGCATCCGAAATTTTATACAAAAAATATATGTGCAATACCTCCTTCAGAAATTTAGTGAGGCCAAACGAAGACTTAGCTACTGGTCAAAAAGGATAGAGATTCACCAGAGGTCAATCGATAATTCTAAAAGAAGCAACTTTAAAGGAGGATATGACGAGAGCCCACAATAAAAAAAAATGTTGTGAGTGACTACTTTTGATCTGGATTTTGTATTTATCAATATCTGATCACTTCCATTTGTTAAAGCAGTATTAGATTGTCATTTCATTTATTGTTATGCATTTGTTAAGTTTGGAGTTTTAGTTTTGATGAACTTCTAAATTGAAATAATTTCATTAGCATTTTGTAATATTTTCGAATAGAATATCATATGTTCGATCGCGTTGACAACTCACAAAAATACGGACAGCTGTTCAATGAAAAAACAGCTGCTAATTTTGCATAAAATCAGGAAGAGTCCATCGTGTATGAGGTGGAGACTGAGAAATAGTATGTAAACAGACTTAAAATTCAAAGAGAAAAGGTAATATTAATGATATTCAGATTGAAAACCTATACTCAAAATATGACGTTCTCCTCAAGGATTTAAAGGGGAAGGACTCTCAAATTAAATAAAAAGACAGTACTTCACTTCTTATATAGAAATCATATCTACTTTGTAGAATAAATGCAAAACTCTATATGTAGGCAACCAGGAGTCACTACAATTTAAACAGCAAAACAAGGAGATTAAATCAGAAAATCTTACTCTCCAAAAGGCCATTTTTGAGCTGGAGTAGAACTATACACATCTTCATGGCCAACTTAAATCCAAGGAAGCTATGACCAATCAAAAATACGAAGATATGTAAAGCTTCAACGATGAGTTGATGGGCAAACTTCGCTCATTAACCAACAAATATCAGGAGAGAGAGTAATAGTTTACCATAAAATACAAAGAATTGACTGCTAATTACTAACTGCTCAAAACAGAAGCCAAAAAGGAAAAATAGCAACTAACTCAAGAACTAGAGATAATAAAAGGAACTGTTCTTCAAAGAGAGGAAGATGTTAGATTGATGAAAATATAAAACGATTGCTTAAATGAAAGAATCAATGAATTGGAAGGTTACATCAACTAACTTAATCTTGATGCTTAAGAAAAAATGGATCATGTGCAAAAGGAGAAAAAATGCCAACTTAGAGCTTTCAAAAATTAGATTGATGCCTTGAGAGAAATTAACTGTAAGTATCTTTTTATTTAGGTTCTTTGGACAAAAAAGTTCAGAAGCTAAAGGAAGAATGCCAGCTCAAAGAAATTTCACTCACCGAACTTACCTTTGCCTTAGATCAACATCAAAAACAAGCCAGCGAAACTGTTTTTCTCTTGAATCAGCAGAACACTCAATAAAAAACTATTCTCAAAGAACAGCTCATCCAGTGTCAAAATCACATTGCCAAATTGTAGAGAAAAATAGCGGATAACGTGAGAAAATAGCAATGTTTATATGGCAAAATTAAAAAATATGAAGTTTGTTTGGATGCGAAACGCAACTTGAGGGAAATCGAGAAGGAAGAATTGGATAGAATTAATATGTTACTCAATTTACCTTGAGTTGAGTTGGTGATGATTTTAGAATTTATATTGAGCAAATATTAAAAATATTCCTAATCACTCTGAATTTTACCACTAAACATCCCCGTCGTTTTAAAAAGTTTCATTATCCTCCTCTATCTTGCCCATTTGCTTATCTATCTTTTAGTTTCCATTATACAAACGTTATACTTCCTTCCCATCACTTGCTTCGTCGAATATTATCTCAAATTTATTGTTGCTAAGACAATCGTCTCCACAAAATGGTTTCCTATTGCTGGGCCAATTTTAGGGAGGAGGAAAAAGGGGATCAAGGCATATTTTAAACATATTTTAAACAACTGCTGGGATTATACGACTAAGATGAGCACAGCAAAGTTAAAGACAAGGATTTGTATTGACTTCGATGAGCCACGGCTCCAAATTTTAATCAATCATAAAATCCAAACCCAATAGTTCAAAATTGTGATTTTTCCTATTTGTGTCTAGAATTGAATAAGTAGCTCTAATGGCCTCAGTAGCAAACTCTTTCATTTTTGGCAGAATTTTTTCAAAAAAGCTACATTTCTTTTGAGGATACATGAGTTCCAGATATTTCTGCAACTCTGCATAAGAGAGTTTGTTGGCTTTTTAAAATTTGCCATATTATGGTGTGTTTTTCTGGATGGCGTCATTTGTTAAATGAATGAGCGGATCTTTGCAGCATTTAATATTAAATTCAGCAGAAGAAGTTCTGACATATCCTTCTTAATACCAATAACATTTGAATAATCCATTGATACATGTGACTAGAACGTAGTGCCGAATGTCAAATTTGCGTTTATTGTATAGGAGCGGGTTTTATATATACTTTTGCAAGATAAAAGTGCGAAGCTTGCCATCCCCATTGCGCTATCTTCCCCTTAAACGCATTTTGATGTCATCTAAATTGTAACACACTGTTATACCATTTCCTCTATTAGTATTTTCTCCTGGCTTAACAATCCATATATTGCGAATGTTTTTATTTACTTTCTTCTCTTCCTCAATTAATTCGTAATGCTTTAAGAAATTAAAGTATTAAGGGTCATCAACTCCTTTAGCCACATGAAAAGTAAGTGGCAGCATTTTAAATGGATTTTCTCCTTTCAATTCAAGATATCTTTTTATATTGTAAAATAGAGCTTTTTTGTTGCCGATATAAAAATTAGATTCCAAATGATTATGTACTCTTAGCTGTCTCGAATCATCAATCTTTTTTATTCTTTTTTTTTAATACATTTTTAATCTCCTTTGATAGGTGGCTTCAGTAATTTTCTTTTCTGTTTTTTAATTCTTTGCTAAATGGTCTTTCCATATTTTTTGGTCTATTCGACCAAAAAGTTTTTGACCATAGTCAATTTCATTTTCTGGAAATCCAACAGAAGAGACTGCTCTTATTGTCTCAGGTTCTAATTTTTAGATAATGAGGGATCCTGAAGGACTTGAGTTCAGTTGATTGGAAAAGAAACTATTGATTTTTAATTGAGTCCACACAAAATGTATACCTTATTAACTTTTGTTGCTGACTTGAGTCCACCAATATCTTCTTCGGAGGATTCCCCTGATTAAATTTGAGTTATTCCCTTCTCCGACATAAAATTTATAGGGAGTGGCTACATTTTCGGGAGTGTGCACAAATAAATTGTTGCTATAATTAACTCTCCAAAGCATATCTCTATATATTTAAATTTTATCTAAGATAAAATACATATTACTTTAAGATGTATTAATTCGATCAGACATACCAAACACAAAATAATCCTTTTTATTAATAGGTTTTCTAACTGGAATTAAAGTTGAAATTTCCTTTTAATTTTATCCTTTTATCTCTGGCCTATTAATAGAACTCGCCTCAACAGGCGTTGAAACGTCGCTATTCCTAGTGTATATCCGATCAGCCTCAACCAAGGATTTATTGTTATTAAACCCTTTTATATACATTTTCTCTTACTATCCGACGCAGTCTCTTGAAGTTCGATTGATTATGGTTTGATATTTATGGCGAGAAGTCAATTCTCGTTTATTGTCACGAAGGGAAAAAGCTAACTTTTCCATGTTTATGAATTTTCGTTTACAATATTGATCATCCAATTCGCATTATCTATTCGAATTCTTTGTATAGGGGCTGATCTGAATGGTAGTCTTAAAAAAATAGTTCATTGTATCCTTGAACATCTCTTGATAACGGGTTTTAGACATTTATTTTTGCAGCGCTGCTCGGCGTTATTAAGCAAATCCTGCCATTTTTCTAGTGGCTTTGCGGTTATTAGATCTTTTGAAAAGAGGCTGATTTTCTTCTCCGAACTCCAGGTTTACAATATTGGCGATAGTTGGTGAGTTAAATATGTGGTCTTCAAAGCGTATTATTTTTAAATCTGTTCTGCGGGATAACAGTTCTGATTCTATATTCTTTGTATATTTTCGACGAATTATTGGCTTAGCAATCTCTACGTCGACTGAGAGACTGCGCATTTTGAGTTATTATCCCTTTGAAGTCATAGAAAATAAAAATTATCAACGATAAGTGCTATTATATCGCTGTATAAATTCATCAACTCTGCTGATATAAAACAGCAATCAAATTTCAATATTCTAAATGTATTAACAAAAAGATAAATTGAAATAAATCTTAAGGATTTTGATTTCTCCAATCTTGATAAATTATGATATTTAAAAATAAGATTTAAGATTTAATGTGTATTAATATTTGGCAAATTATCGAATAATTGTCTGCTAATTTATTAAAGATTAATCAGTAAAGCACATATCAACATAGTGATTTCATTTATCCACCTGATAGCTTTATTATTTTCATTATAAAACTTAATAACTCAAATTATATTTTAAGTATATATTGATTAATAAATTTATTAATAATATTTAAGATGACTGAGTCACTTTCAAAAGGAATAGCTGAATCTGACAGAATAGGGTCGCGTTATAATGTGCAACCTGAAATTCCAGATGCCTATCTTGCTCATTGGATCTTCATTATCAACGAAAAAGAGATCACTGTTCAACAGATCAGAGCTATGTCTAATATTTATCAACGAAAAACATTAAAGAATGAGGACAATTCATTTTTTTATCAACCATATGGAAGTAGTTTAGAAATGTTTTAAAAGAAGATGGATATAATTTATCCAGAAAATAAATCTTCCTAAAAAAGTAAAATTATAAAACTCGTTGCAGATCCCATCAATGCATTGGAAATTTTAAATCATCTGAAAAATGCCAATAGAATTTAGCAAATTACTGAAGTATTATTATATTGTGCTGGTCCCAAGCGAAATCAGATAGTATTAAAATTGATGGAGGATTATAAAGATTTAATTGAATTTGTGGATAATTTAAACTAATAAATTTAAAAAGCCAAATAATCAGTTTAAAAATGGAGGAGAAAATTTCAAATATTTAGAAATGTTTTGCCTTTGAGTGGTTAAACATTTCGATAAACTGCTCTCAGATATAGAATTCGAATTTATGCTTGCATAAGGATGAAGACTTAAAAGTTCAATATATATTTGGATAAATTTAAGATCAAAATTCAAAAAGACATTGACTATCGTAATAAACTTAAAGAAAGGAATATTCCTTCACTCCTTTAAAATATACAAAAAGAGTTAGAAGAAGCAATTACACTATATAAATAATAAAAATATGATTAGTTTTCTAATAAGATCCTGGCTCTTTATCAAAATCCTCAAATTATTTTTTATTAAATAATTAATTAAGGTCTCAAGCAATTTAAACTGAAAGAATATTCTTGGGAAGATATTTCTTTACCAGTTTGCTTCATTTACAGAGCCATTAACATTTGGCACAAAAAAAAAGAAAATTAAACTTTAATCAATGAATTATATGGGAGCAACAATTAGTTTGTGGTCTGGAGGGGAGGGAAAATAGGACGCCAATAGTTTTAAGATTATAAGCTTTCTATAAATGAAAAAAATTATTGCTAATTTTTAAGTTTTACTTCCACTTCCACAGATCTTAAGATAGCTATCGACTTTTTAGATAAAAGCTAAACTGAAATTGCATCATTTAATTGTCTTTTTAAATTCATTATTAAAAAACCATCCAATATCTTATAAAAAAAGAATCATTAACTACTATACCATGGATTTTCAAAAATGCCTTTATAAATTTAGGAAGAGGAGGTTTTGTTAAATATTTTAACGGCTGGAAGACTCATAAGTGTTACTGAAATTTCTTATGAAAAATTATGCTAAAATATTCATTAAATAAGCAAATTAAATATGCGAATATTTCTAAATTTGGTAAAATTAAGTTAATTGAATTTGAAATAGGCAGTCTCTAAGTTCTTCTTTCTAATAAATAATAAAGTTTGGAATAATTGGAAAAACCTCAAAGCAAATTATAAAAAATGCGTTACAAATCAGTTATTGAGCATTATATTTCGATTATTGAGATTATGAGAAAGGAGGAAAATTTTGATTTTATTGATGCATATGCATACTGTCATGAATTTAAAAAATAATATGATTAACTTTTGTCCGAAATGTCAAAAGATATGGAGGAAAATAAAAATGCAAGTGAATCCGAAAGATAAAAAATGCGGATTAATTTTTTATACGAAAGACACAATTATTCATAAAGGTTGGCCAAAGTTTGTTATAAAATGGGAAGAATATAATAAGCTTTAATACATACTAAAACGGCAATCTAAAAATACAAACAACTATAAAATATTGACAAAAATAGACAATTTAAACTCCATCGATAAAAATTATTGCAAATGTATAGGAATACAAGTCATTTACTTATTGAAGGTCATTCTTATCATGAAGCCATATAAAATATTCATAAATGCATTAGATAGCTGGAAGCGTCAGAAGATCCCGAAACAGAATATTAAAATAAAGTTACCATATCTCGATTAAAATTGGATTTAGGAGTTATATACTTTAAGAAAGGCATGGTTAACTAAGCTGTCTAAAAATTTAAAATTTCTTCTTAATAGGTTGTCAAAGTGCTGGATTATATTAATTATGATGAGTTAAATTCTTAAACCTTTTATGTAGATTATTTTGTATAAGCTTTTTCAAATGGAATTTCTTGGTTCTTTGAAACTACAATGGATAATTTTTTTGAAAGAAGAAGGCAATAAAATATTAACAGGGTAACTTAGAGATATGGAGGATCATAGAAACTAATAAAGTTAAAGAAAAATGCTCTTTAATTTTAAAATGAAGTCGTAGATGCTATCATAAACCACAAAAAATATTTTAACAATTAAGCTGACTATTAAAAGACAATAGATTAAATACAGTTCAATATCGATAAAAAAAACAAATTTTAGAATATCGAAAAAAAGTTACAAGATTGTTTCAAAAATGCAAATAATACCTAACAGTAGAGAATAGCAAAGTATATTTCAAGGAACAAAGCCAACAATAAATGCTAAGCTATGATACAATAAATGCAGAAACAATTAATATATTGCAAAAAGACAAACTATGTTGAAATAAAAAAATAATAAGATAGCATTATTTCAGAAAAACAAAAACTTTAATAACTAAAATTACATTTTTGGTAAAATCCAAACCTATTTTTGCATTGTCGCTAATTTGAGGATAAATACAGTTAAATGTTTATAAGAAAGCAATAAAACAATAGAAAGTTACTGAAAATGAATGACACAATTACAATGGATTAAATTTGTGAGTATTATTAAGGAAGTGCTCAGACAATAATATCCTACATTGACGATCTAAAAAAATTGGGCTACTAAGAACAAGCATCAAATATACTTAAGCAATACAATAAACTAATTGAGCTTTATATGTCAATAGGTAAAACATAAAAAGCTTAATTAATCATTAACGAAGTTAAGAGATACGCTGGATAATAAAAGTATTACTAATTAAGCTTAGCATATCTTTCAAAAGGAAAAATTTTATACTATGAGGCATAGTTTGACTTTCTTGTCATCATTAATGCTGCGGCAAACAGATAAGAAATTAATAAAATTAACAAATTTAGACAAAATAAAATTAAATAGGCTTTAAAATAATTTGAGCAAGCTGGAATCTTTTTGAAAAAGGCCTTATTCAAGGAAAGTGAAAAAGATAATGACATTTATAATTTATCAACTGATCGCATTGAAGTAATAATATGGACTGTTAAATCTTTATTAGTGCATACTTTAACAAGCCAGTAGGAGCAAGGAAGAATCAATTTAAATCGCATATCTTCTCTACTAGTATAAATTGTGACTGGAATTGAAAATATTAAAACAAATAATAAAGTATAGTTGGAGGCAGAGTACTACGAGACCAAAGGAGTTTATCATTTTATGATCAAAATGTATACATAAAGTTTATAAGCATTTTCGGAATGCATTAAAAAGAGGATATCTAAATTTGGATAAGTAAATTGGCAAAATACTGAAACTTATGCGAAGATAATATTCCTATTTTCAAAGATGGCTAAGAATGATTAATTTAGAACAAAATTAGAAGAATATTAAAAAAGAATATTCTAAAGCTGTAAACGATATAAAAATTATCCTTTTTATTGGAAAATACGGTTGGCTAGTTATTTAATTAAAAAAGACAGTTTGTCTCATAAACCCTATAAATTGATTTAATTCATAGAGGAAACTTTAAAATCCATGTAAGCAAAGGGATTTGCTGAGGAGTATTTTTATCTCCAATACGAGTGTTTATATTTAAATTAATATGACTCTTATTATAAAAAAAATAAGAGCTATTTATCAAACCATTAAAAATTGGAAAAAAAAGGAAGAAAAAGAGTTAAAAGTTAAAGTCCTTAAGACATAGACAAGTTACTTCAAAGATAAAAAAAAGGCAAATATTATTTAGGTCTGATGTCAAGTAATTTAGAAAAAAGAAGTTCTCAGATCGTCCCTGCAAATTAAACTGGGCGTTATTCTACAATAAATTCATCTACTAAATTAAAAAGCCGAAATTCTTTATTTTTTGAAGATGAAAATAGACCTGAAGTTGTCGGTCGTGCATCAGCATTTTTTAAAAGAAGCATAAAAGGTAAAAATAGCATTAGTCTATCCAAAAAAACATCAATATAAACATCAGGATAAAAATTACGATAATCAATTTCGCATTAAAGATCAATTTTGTTAACGGATATCAAGAACATTAAAGGAAGTGATTCTGGCTGGAAAAATAAGAACCGTCATCTTTTAAAAAAGAATACATCTATTTAGAAATTTGTTGAATGTAAAAAAGGAAGTTCTTTAAAAAAGATAGTTAGTCATTTTTAAATATAAGAAGAGGCAAAGGAACAAGATAAACCTGTCTATTCTTCGGATCCACTTTTTCCTTAATAATTAAATTTTGATAATTTGAACTACATGGGAAATAACTGCCATACAAAACGGATTTACAGAAAACAATGATTTTTTCAATTTTACATCCTTTTATCATTTATTTCACTCAAATCAACAAATTTAAGCAACAGTATATAAAATTATGAAAGAAATGACTCTTATGACTATACCTGAGTAATTTAGATTTTATCACTCTTTTTTATTATAATTATATTATATGGGAGGTTGCGTTGATATTTCCAAACAGCATCGTGCCAATCAGAAAGAAGCAACTTTTATTGTTAAATTGCCTGAAGGAAAGTCTGAAAATATCAAATAGGCTCAACCCACACAAATTACTTCTGCCACAACGATAGATAAACCCGAAGACAAAGAACCATAAGTATAGAGGCAGTCATCACATTATTCTCTCACTGATTCACATTACAAAAAACTTTCTTATAATCACATGGTAAAGCCACCCTCTTTTATATAATCGTAGACAGTGATAAATGACCTGATGGTAGGAAGCAGGCCCAATTCTTCTCTTTTTGTA
>Ga0302188_10000936_pt1 | contig 23830 bp, 12 predicted proteins | sample II_Bog_E2_1_FD_198783 | JGI IMG/M metagenome (GOLD analysis project Ga0302188, IMG submission 198783) | Peat permafrost microbial communities from Stordalen Mire near Abisko, Sweden - II_Bog_E2_1 | ecosystem: Environmental > Terrestrial > Soil > Wetlands > Peat | place: Sweden: Abisko...
TCTTTTCATACCATAGATTAAACAAAAGCTAATAATACGACAATGTTGAAAACAGATACTGACGAAGAAGGATACTTTCCGTTTGGGAAATAAAGAAAACAACTATCTCGTTATGTGCAAGAACAATTACTTGGAAATAACACCAAACGAAATTAATAAATTCTATTAAAATTTCGCAAAGAGGCGGAACTGAGAAAACATCATCGCTGGAATTCACTGAATAGCAGCTCACCGGTCGGAGGATTGTAGTCTATGGTGACATCTCCATTTGCTACTCTATAAGCTAGTAATCAATTACCATTAAGAGAGAAAGACCATTATAGATTCGCCAGTTATGAACCCCGATAATTTCGTTCTTCACCGATCTTTTCTACTGAAAAAACCAAGCCGCCTGCTTATCAATATAGAACTACTCCTAAAGAGTATGATAAACTATAATTATACTCCTAGGTACATCATAAAAATAATCTTGAAAAATCTTATGACAACAAAGGTAATAGGGAAGGTTAAAAATTATATTCTTTATTTAATCATCGAAATAATTCTAAATTATTTTTCAAGGATAAAAAGCAAAATATTTAAATGAGAATGCGGACTCAGCCAAAGTATATAGATATAGCTCTGGTAAAAATAAAATAAATTGCGAAAAATAAAAGATAAAAGCACACTATAGATACCAATAACCCTGAGAATTGTAAGATTGATACTGATTCAAGCGAGTTAATAGATGAAGCATAGCTTGAGAATCAAAAACAAATTGTAGAGTGCAAACATATGGCTAAACAGTTAAAGAAATTGAAGAAATATCGTAAACTCATCCACATATCGTAAAAATAACGAACCATCAGTAATAATTGAGATCATAATTAGCCATTTTGATATATTCCTATGTTCGTATTTTAATTGTGAATTTTTAATTTCTTAATTCTTAATTTCTTTGATATGCAGTAATAATTTAAAATAATTAGTATGAAGAATAAATGCGTAAACAAGAAATCATAAAAATATTAGGGATACGAACATCCTCTTGTTAGAAGCATTTAATGCATTATGGAAGATCATTCTAAAATTATTCCAACCTATCAACCTTTCATCCCTTCCCATCAGAATAGAACTTCGTCCAAATTAATGCGTTTCTCAACCCTTTCCCCAACTGCTAATACTGAAATTTTAGTGTGTTTGCAACCCTTTCATCACATAGTTCATGAATTACCATTACTGTAACCGTATTTATAATGTTCTTCCTGCTTTTGTGCGATAAATCCACTAACTGAAATTAGCAATTACACTTCGTGTAGGTGTAATTTGTGCGGATAACTCATGGAACTACCATCTTTGACGAGTGAATAATATAAAAAAAGCTACGCCTATCAACTAAATGATATAAATTCTTTTAAAAATTCGCAAGATTCTTAATCTGTCAATGATAAAACAAATTAAACCTCAATGTCTCAAGCTCGCCAAGTCTGCATGGTGATTTAAGCCTCTGAATATAATTTTGAGTTTGGAGTTCATACAAGTATAATTAATTGCATTAAAGCCCTCGAGGATACTGACATTGAAGTAGGTTTCATCTTTTTTAACGAAAGGGCAGTTATATTTGTTGATCAAAACAACTTAGAAATAGTTAACGTACCCATCATAGCTGAGGATAATAACCCGCTCGAGGGCTGGTAAGCATTGCCCATTGAAAATAGCAACTTTTTCTAGCACATTTCTAATTTTAAACCTGAAATGAAAGATCTTATTCATTCAATTATGTATGAAAGTTTTTATTTAAAGAAAACCTTGTTACCATAGGTCATTAAAATGCTTAGCAAATTTTTTAAGAATACGGTATAATTTAAATATTTTATTTCAACCCTCAATAAAATTGAAAGTAAAAAATAAAATAAAACTGGTCTAATTTCCAAAATATTCAATGAGAATCAAAATATTCTTTCGTCAGTTATTAATAAAAAATCAGTTAAATTAATTCCTTATCAAGCCGTTAAAGACCAATCAAATATTCAAACTTAGATTTAGATACACGAAAATATGCAGTTTTTTATTATTGCACAAAATGCATCTGATCAACAATGTATTGATGCTTTAAGGTACATGGTCTATAAAATATACAGCTTAAAGGATAAGCATAATATAACAGAACTTCTTTATTATGATTTGTACTAAAATTTAGGATACTGCTTTTATTTTAATACCAGCATCTTTATCAAAACATCAGTTGAACTTTAACTTAATTTAGACAAGAATAATGGGAGTTGTTTATATGAAAACATATAATTGCTTGATTCGAATCAAAATAAAAATTGGAATCACTATGAAATAATAATACGACAAGCCAATCATGCAACTATGATTCCTCTTTGCTTTAAAGTAAAACCCTTAACAAGTAAATCCACCCCATTTATACAAGTTTCATACCATTTTAGAAGCAATAACAATAGGACAAATATTATTTTAAATGCAAGTTTAAAATAAATTATTCCTTAAGGATAATTGGGAGTATAATGGATCGATGATGAGGTTCTTTTTAACGTATCTTTTATCTAATTTAGTATCATCTTCGAAAGTCAATATCAGTCTGGGATGGAGGCCAATTTTCAAAGTTAAAGGAACTTTTATAGGCTTAATATAGTTAGCTTATTCAATTGTTTGTTTAAAATTATCGGAATAACTCTATAAACTTTCCCAAAACTCTCAAACACTACTTTTTGTTTGTGTATATATGGTAGAAAAATATCAATTCTGGTTGTATAAATTCTTATGAGATATATAAATTATTGTGTAGCAATCTGTAAACATTTGGAAAGCAATTCTATCCTCGAGTTTATAAATTGCAGGAAAATCTCAAGAATATCAAATGCAATAAGACTATCTTTGAAAATTACAATGTTATCTTTATGGAAAATGGAGAACAGCTTTATATGATATTCAACGATACGCCAGTTCAAGAGATTATATCCATCTTTGGAAAATTTGATCCCATCGATATCTTGGGCAAATAGCACTACTAACTTCCTGATCTACCCTCCAATGTGGCTTAAAGGTAGGCCATAGTCGCTATCAGGAATTCTCATTAATCTAATTTTCTGCCCTTGAAGATAATAGATAAATCATCACATGTGTTCGATTGCATGATAACTCCCTACCTCTATCAAAAAGAAGATCATTTAGCTTTTCTTCGTAAAGCATGGAAGAATGCTTGATTTTTATACTAATTGACCAGATAAACTATTTATAATTTAATCAAATATCCTAAAGAATGAAATCACTTTTGGGGTTTGTTGCTGAGTTCAGTGTAAAGTTTCTCTAACATGGTGTATGGCTGTTGCTCGTCGACATCAATCTGTTGTTTTTTGCAAGATTATTATTGCTGTTTGCTTGGAGGTTACTAAAAATCATAGACTTCTTCCTCACTATCAATTTAAATTGCCTGATTTGCCTAGCGGCCCATTGACGGATTGCTGAATTTAATGCTGCCTTGTCTTGATTTACTCATCTATCTATCATCTTCATCGCTGAATTCCGGAGGCTATCCACCTCTGATGCTTTAATTTCCATCATAGTTTCTCTTGATGATGTCCACTTTATCAATATCCGCCATTATCGAATCATCGTTCATATAATCAGTATCGTTGTGGCCATCCTTTATATAGTCCCTTTCTTCTCTTTATCCTGCAAAAATATTTTTTATTGATGAAATGTTGGTCTTTTTTTATTCATCACGAGCCCATTTGGAAAAATCTTTGGCACGACGTACTGCCTCTTCGACAGATTCTTCGGTCGGAAACTCCTCGGTAAGAATTTTGATCAATGCTGTTTTTAATTTATAGCTTTCTATGTGGCCAAAAATCTGTCTTTCGAGAAGAGACAAGTTTTTGAATATCCGATGTTTGTATTAAAGCCTCTCCTATTTTTGAAAGATCTCGTTATCATAGATGAACATCGAAGTAGTTTCTCTCTTTTTTCGATAGTAGGTTGTCATTGCTTCAGAATCTTGATTTTATCTTCGTAGTTTTTGTTATAATTTGGCTCGCTTGCGATCTTGTTGAGCTTTTCTCTAGCATTGACTATATGGTCGAGCGGTTAGATTTTGCAGTTTTATCAATGCGAACTTTATCAGTTGGTCAATTTTGCGACCAATCAGCTCAAAATCTCTCCATTTTACATTAGGTCCATACTTTTCCTTGAGGAAATCACATATGCATTCGTCAGCATCACCATTGGTTATGTATTGCTCACAAAGGATCATCTCCTCCTCTCTTGTCCATTCTAACATCACTTTGTCAGGCTACACAATGTGATTTTTTTATTACTTTTCCTCAGTGTCTGGTTATTCTTTAAACTCGCTCTTTATACTTTTAGAAAGAAGATGGCCTCCTGATATGATAGGTTTGCGAGTTACCTATTTGCTAAATTTATAGCGTTGCTCCTTTTCCTTGTTTTTAGATTCAGTAATTGAGGTAGCAGATGTTCTCTTAGAACGATTTATAGTGTTATAGCCGCGGACAAAAGCTTAAAGTTTGCGATAAAGTGCCTACATGTTGTTATCGGGAATTGTTGAGACCAGCGAGACGTCGTTATATGATCTCATAAGGGTAGTCATATCATTACGAAATTCCACATTATTTTCACTGAGTAATCTATTCGATGACCGAATTCTGTGAAGCTATCGTACAATCTCCACTTTTTCATCCTGTTCCCACTCTTTTATCTTGCGTTGCATAGCTTTCGTGACGTGATAGGTAATAGTATCGAGAGCACGATGGAAAAGCATGCGTAAATGTAATCTGACCTTCTTAAGACGACTAAATTAGCTTAAATTTACATTCCTGGCAGTTATTTCATCATTTCTGGATAATTACCCCCGTCTGCAGAGAAAAGAGAAATTATTTTCTCAGATTCTTATTTTGTGAAATCGCTTTCTTATTATCTGGTAGCTTTTGTTCGGGGTTTTCTTTTAGCAGAACCCTATTTCTTGGAGTCGTCTTTTTTTGATTTTTTACTCTTAGCTTTTTTAGTATGCCCACTATCACTACTATCTTCGGATTAGTCCGAAGAGTCTTCTTTTTTAGTGCTCTTTCGCCGAGATTTTGAGTCATCATTTTCCTCTAATTTAGCCTAATCTTCACCATTCTAAGATTTCTTTGATTTTTTTGATCTTTTTGTGGCTCGAGTTATTTATGTTGTGCTTTCCAGTTTGACATCATCATCATCTCTGTCATCATCCTCTGTTTTTTTCCTTTTCTTCTTGTTTGTAGACTTGGCGATAGTACGATCTTCATCGTTATCTTCTGCTTTCTTCTTCTTCTTACTTTTTTTCTTGGATTTGCTCTTGGTATTATGCTCCGTATCACTCTAATTATTTTTCTTTTTTCTTTTATTTTTCGGCTCCTATTAAATTTTTTATTCCGCGCTCCCATCCTATTCTCCTTCTTGCTCAATTTTAACAATTTATTTATTTTCTTTATTATCTTATTAGCCTTAAACATTGGTAATTTCTTCATTCTTTTCGCTTTTTTAACTTTTATCCGCATAAAGTCTTTCTCTCATTAATTAAATTTCCTCTTTCGAGGCTTTTTTTACTTCACGATAAGGACCAGCTCTCATTGGTCCCCAAGCTCTATCAGAAGCTTTGTTGAGATAATGGGATCGTTTCTTTACACGATATTTTTTATTGATGATTTGCTGTCTTTAAAAAATGCTTTATTTTTTCCGCTTGATGGGGCCTGCCGGTTTACGTCCTCTTCTCTTTTTTTCAGGTGGTTTTTCCTATTTTTATTTTTTTATCTTTTTTGTTTTCTTTTTAGACCGTTCTGAAGAATGTTAACTCTATTCATCCTCATCGCTGTGAGATTATTCCTTTTTTTTATGCCTTTTCTTTTTTTATTTCTCGGATTTTTGCTCTTGTTCCTCTTTAATATCCTCCTACTGAGGATCTTACAAATTGTCCTTGTCTTCCTTGTCTTTGTCTTCTTTATTCTTTTTCTTATCTTTATTTTTCTTTTTCTTTTTGGTTTTTTCCTCTATAGGTTCCTCTACATGTTCCTCTTCCTTGGCTTTTTTTGATTTCTTTTATTTTTTGTCTTTATGCTTTTAATTCTGATTTTATAAATCAGCAATTTCTTGTTTGATTTCCTAGTCTTAGTTATCTTTATGCTGATGCTTATCTTTTTTCTTCTTTGACTTATTCCTGACCTTCATTTTATCCTTAATTAGGTTATTCTCCATGCTATTTTTATTTACGCTTTTTCTTCAATGATTTTATCATTTTGTCATATTCAGCAGCATCTTTATCGACCTTTACTATTCCTTCAGGCCCAGTCTCACCCTAAACAATTAACTTTTTAACAGCCACAGGGTCTTCTTCATCGTCCTGGACTTCCTATCTTACCCTTTTTCTGCTCACTAAATCCTCTTCCATGTTCGGTATATGATAATGGCATTGATTGTAGTTGATAGTATATAAATTACAAATGCTACTTTATAATTTGCTTTTCGATCACTTTATATTTTTCTCAATTATATAAGTTGCTTTTTGGCTGGTCGAACGAATAATAGTAATCACATTTTGATGACTTATAAATGAAATATTAATCAATGAATAATTGATTTTATAACGTTAATCTCAATGAATAATTTATTTATTCATGAATATAATTGAGAAAGGAAGAATCAGTTATGACTAAGACATTAAAAAGTCAATTTTTAGTCTAAATGGAAGCTATTCTATAATGATCATTTATTACATCTTTTCCTGTAATTATTAATTCCAATGGATTTATAATAAACAACAAGTCAAAACCTTGCAAACTTCTACTCACTAATACTCAACCCAAAGCACAAATCAAAGAAAGTGATATTTTTATTGACTCTTCTTGTGAAGTTTCATCAAAAGGAAAATGATAATAAGAATAGCCAGTTCACATCTTAATTAGTTGAGGCAGAATTAAATCGAGTCATAAGTAAACATTTAGGAAAAGTGGGAGTGGCGAGTTTGCAATATATTGTGGATAAAGTTTACACTTTCGATAATTAAGCCCAGATCAAATTTTAGTATATTACAAGTGACCAATATTGTCGTCTATGGTCTGCCTTAGCTTTTCAATCCAAATATCGCCTTCAACTAAAAGATATATCCTATTAAATTGTGTAAAATGATACCAAATAATGATAGTATCTATCTATGTTCTGAGTAAAAATAATATTAAAAATCCTATGAAAATGGATTTTACCTTGATGTAAAATATAGAAACATCTTAGAGAATTCATAAGATATTTAATAATTATTTTGGCTTTTAATTAAGAACTATATTTCTGTCTATAAGACCAAATTAAGATCAATTTTCCCTAATATTAGCTTTCTTTTTCAATTAGTCCATTCTGTATTTTCTTTGAGTGTATATTTCATTTTCAGTTCATTTAGGCTCGATCGTAGGTTGGATAATAGAATAGATTTTCTATCCATCGATTTAGTAGTTGCTTTCTTTTTTATTTCATTTTATTGCTGCCTTTCAGTGAGACAGTTAACTCCTTCAAGCTTTTCCTCAAAGGACTTCATTATTATCGATAATCCCTCAAGTGTTTCGTTGAGAATTTAAGGATCTTCAAATTATTTTCTCTCTCCGACCCATTGGCCTATTTGATCAAGTTTATTTTCTAAATCATGAGTCCTTTCAGCAATTTCAATATGCTTAGCAGCTTTATTCCTGTCTTTGGTTTAATTTGTAAAATGAGTAGAGTAAATAGTATTGATAGATTCTCCAATTTTAATCTCCAATTTTCGATATTCTTCTAGAGATTTAGTAAATATTTTAATGTTGCTTTCTGCCTTTAGTAATTAATCTTTCAGCCTTTAATTCTATGATTACAATCGACAGTTTTACTGATAAATGTACTAATACTTTAATTTTAAGCTTTAGTTTTTTTGTTTTTAAGATTGATTTTTTTCTGTGGTTTGATCCAATTGTAGAATGAGAAGTTTATTTTACTGTTTTATTTTTTCTGTTTATCTTTAGAGAAAGATATTTTGATTGATTTATTCAGTTAAACCTGTAGTCAGCTCATTGATTTTAGTTTCCATTAAGTTCATTTTTTAGATCAGAGTTTTAACTTCCATGTTGGTGCAGCTAATTTATTGCTGGATCTGCTCTTACAAAACAGAATTTCCAGTATTTCCTTTTTTGAGTTATTCACTTTATGTTGTAAGTCGATCTCTAGCTTATTTTTTCATAAGTTCAATAGTTTTTTCTTTTTCGTAGATGATTTTGATTAGCTTTTGGATATACTTGGTTGTCTCGATCGAATTTGACATCCTTCTTTTTTCAGAATATTATAAATTAGCAATGGAAATATGCAACAATATTTAAGTAAACATTTCTATTGAATTCAACAATAAAGTATTTGCATTGATATCAAGTTAAATGTATGAAATTGCATAAATTCTCATAAAAATTAAGAGTTTCTAGTTGAACAAAATAAAGTTTCAATTTACTGCTAATTTCTTCCTTTTATGAATTGTTCTATCTATATTATTAAGTTTAATCTCCTCAAATGATATTTAATGTGTTTCCAATGCAAAGCAAACAATTTTCCCTTTTTAACGAGATTTGAAATTAAATCTGACCATAACGCCATTCTTGTTCATTTTTTACAATCTAGTAGCACTCATTAATTGGGATCATTAAATCTATAGCAATACGAATTTTAAACAAAATTAATCTAATCCAATTTAAATAACTCTTTATTGCTGAATTTGTACTTGATTGGAAATATTTCTTTTGTCTTTTTTTCATAAACTATAGAAATTCATAAATTTAATTTTTATCTAATTTTCAAATTCCACAAATCATACATTTTTTCTTTTGAGTCTTTTTTTCTAAAATTATTCAATAAACCTCATTGTTCAAATTATTAATTACTCAATAGAGTTAATTAAAAATATAATAGTCGTTATGTATAGCCGATATCTTGAATACAGCGAGCCTGCAACTAAATCTCATCAGCAGGCTAGGGAAGAGGGTAATCAGAAAGATGTCATCATTTCACAACTGAAACGAGAAATTTATTAACTCAAACAATTAGAAGGGGATTACAATCGACTCAATTCATTAATCGAGGGACTATAAGATAAATACTCCCTTTTACTTGCAGAAAAATAACGAAGTGATAAGTAACAAGGGTATCTATATTATGACTTAGAGTGAAGTTAGACATTGATCATAAGGCTATTATTGATCTTCGTGAAGAAATTAATGATCACAGGGTCTAACTGCAGAAATCCATTTTATTCATTGAATAACTTCTACGCGACAACACAAATTTAAAGAAGCAGTGCGATACTCGATCTAGTGAAATTCAGAATATCCGCTTTCAATTGAAAGAAATCACCAACAAGAATTAACGAGGTAACGACTAAAATAGAAATATATCTATCTATATAAGAGGACTCAAAGAGGAGAGGAAACGACTAGAGGATTAATGCGAACAGCTGTCAGCATTACTCGATGCTAGTCTATCTGAGCTAAAAAAATTGGAGAAAGAAGTCCGAAATATTGAGTCAAATAATGTTCGACTCTAAAAAACCTTATATCAAGCCGAAAATGATAAAGTTAAGTTATAGGGTGAATATAAGGAAAAATGCTAAGATGTGCGAAAAGCAGAACAAAGACTGAAAGGGATAAGTAACTCAATTGCAGAACTAGACGTAGGCTGTAAAAATTTATAGCAACAGTCTGCCAAATCGAGGGATTTGCTGGACAGAAATACTGCTATCCTCAGCAACGAAATAAAAAAAGGAGAAGAGTTGCAGTTAAAAATATCATCTGTCGAAACAGCTATACGCTCACAATAAAATGATCTTGATCTCATCATTTCTGAAGAAGAAAGATTAAGAAAAGAGCACTTCGCTGCATTGGATAGAAATAAGGAATTAAATAGCGATATAGACAAAACACTGGCTCTTATTGCTGAGTATGAACTTGTCAATCATGATCTTTTAGACTAAATTGCCATGCTGATTGACCAAGATGAGCAAGCCAAGTCAATGCTTAGCCGCAAGGATATCATGCAGTAGATTATATAGAGTTCGATACGTAAAATAGCAGTGACTGAACTTCCAATAAAGCATCTCAAATGTTGATTTATATTAAGAAAAAGCTTATAAATAATATTGATGGATAAATATCGATGTACTTGGTTGTTTTTGTTTGAATTAAGGAACCTTATTCCTATAATTTTATTGATGATTCAAAAATATAGTTCGGTTATTATCTTTTCCATACTAATGGTTCACTTTAGGATTAAATCTAATCAAAATTTGCAAGAATCTTATTCATTCATTGAGGCTTTAGTTTGTCATTTTAGACAAATTGTAAATTGATTGTATGTTTTTATTTTTTTAAATTATATGCTCTGTCGTAATCTGATTATAGGATAAACAGAATAAATTACAACTGTTTAATTCTTCGATTTTATACAAATAAAGTGATAAAAATTCAAACATTATCTTCTAATGGCCATCTATTATTAGTTTAATAGAATTTTGTATCAATGTTATGTTGAAAGAATATATATTTAGTGATTAATATCAAATGGGTTGAATAGCCATAGTAAAATATTTAATAATTGACTCATTATATCTAAGTTAATTTAATTAGGCTCAAAAAATATACTTATCATAAGTTGGACTAACACTTAATAGCTTTGAACAATGTATCTTTGCGCTATTTGTAAATTTTATTTTTCATTGAAATTTCTTGATGTTTTTGGATTATATGGTCAGCACGCTGAGCCTTAATTATGACATATATACTTTTTGCTATTCAATGGTTGACAAGTTCGCCAAAAATTTACGATGATAAAGTTCTCCACGTTCATCGTGCCATACCTTGCTTCCTGCATTCTTTTACTACTTTATGAGATACTTACAAACTTCTTATTGAGCTATTAGTATTTATTAATTTAATTGTCCTGCAAATGCTTGATATTGTCTTGGTACTTCCTTAATTTTTCGCTGTAAATTCTTTATTTTTCTTCCTGCTTCTTTTCAATAGAACTATCCACCTTCTATTTGTTAAGATCCGCACTTTATATCTTAGTTGCTATTTTATAAGAGAATTGGTTTATTTGGTTTTACAACTGGCTGACAGCTCGTTATTGAGCAGTCTGAATTTGGTTTGTATTATGAATGCGAATACGATTAACTACCATAGCTTGCTTCTATTTATTTACACTATTAGCCTTTTATAATCTAGAATTGATTTCGAATATCTTCTTATCTATCGAACCATCCAAACCGATAGCCTTATCTCTTTTTATAAAAGTATTTTTCGATAAAGAGGAATGATTACTCTTATGAGATAGACGACTGGTGGTCCGAACTTAGTGAGTTTCATAGACTTTCCTTTCGTCAATTTGCTTCTCCATCGAATGAAGATTGTCGTTTTGAATTTTACTCAATACTGATTTATGCCGATTTGAGACAAGATTAAGTTTCTTTTGAATGCCCTCGATAGTCCTATGTTTATTATTTTCTGAAATAGCTAACTTTTTATCAATTTGTTTTTGTTTTTCTCTCCTTTCTCTCTAGTACTCCTCCTCCATGATTCTTAACTTTTATTATTTTTGTCGCTGTCTCTCTTTTTTGTCGACCAACAACTTGGCTTATTCTTCATTATTCTTCAATTACCTTACAACCACACCTCGATTTGTCTCTTGCTCTTTTCGTTTATTTTGTAAGCTTCAGGAGTGGTATTTCCGAGACTGATGATAGTATTGAGGGAAGCGTATTTATTTGTAAAATTAGAAACTCTGCTTTCTTCGGTCATACAATAAAATAGTTATTTAAATTAGATTATACAGATCAAATCATAGATATTATCATCTCAAATATTCTAAAATACGATTCGTTTGAAGGATGCAACCTGAAATAAAACTAGTCAAATGATAGTTTTATTTTTCTGTAATAGTCATATTATGGGAAATTGCTAGTCAGTCGACCAAACCAAAATTTTAGTGCCCAGGCAAGGGCCTGTTAACGAAATGTAAGCCTTCTCTCACCTAGTAACATCTATAATTGCATATGGAGCAGGCGATATTTAGGCCTCTATGACTACTAAGCTCGAGAGGTCTTGCGAAAGAAATTTAAAGTCGAGGGCAATGCCATCGTAATCAAAGATGTGGAAAAGCTAATTGTGTTAAGTTAGAAGATAGAGAAGTTAACGAAAGGGTTAGCAGAAGTATCCGACTGCTTATTCAGCATTATAAAAATTCGATATTTAGGCTGGTTCGCAGTGATAACTACTATCAAATTATACCAATTGTCTACGAGGAAAAAGCAGAGCTAATTCAAAAACCTATTTGGCTGGTAGTGAAAACTTTGCCGGGAAAAGTAACTTCCAATTGAATTAGAATTATTGCATTAAATAAAGGGATATCATCAAACTCGGCAAGCAGAAGCTAAAAGTGCGAGAAGTGGTCCCGGTGGACTATAATCCGTCAGCTATTATAGCAAATAATTAAAATATACTGGTTTCTAAGCCCATTTACTAGGAGTTGCGCTTGCAGGACAAGATCAAATAAAGCTAATCAGTTAATCTCGTTTAGATTCCTCAATAAACAATCAAGGCATTGGATGTCGATGAGCCAACTTTACAAAATTAGAATGAGATAATCTGTCGAATATGTCTGTAGCCAGGTTTGACAACAAACCCTCTCATCACTCCCTGCAAATGTTCCGGTACTGTTAAATACATCCATTTGCTCTGCCTTAAAATGTGGCTTTCCAAACAAATAAAGGCAGTTATTAACGATTTCTGCGTGACGATAAACTGGCGTCCCATGAGCTGCGAAATGTGTCAAACCCACTACAAGTATCGTATTTATCTGGACAATCAAAAGTTTTACACTGTGGATATTCCCAAACCTGAAAAGCCTTATATTGTAGTGTAGATCATGAAAAAGAAGAACAAAGAAGAAGGCAAAATATTTAAGTTTATCACCTTCAAAAACAAGAGTAAAATTAACATTGGCCGCAAGAAGGATGTAGATGTTCGAATTTCAGATGACATCTCCGTGTCGAGGATACATGCTACTCTTAAATATAAGGAGGATACCAGGGAATTTATATTGGAAGATAATAATAGCAAATTTGGAACTTTGATATTGGCTAAAAATGGACTTAATATCAGACCTCATCATGCTGGGATCAGTGTACAGATTGGCGCTGAACTATTTGAGTTTGAAGCCCTCAGAGAATCTACCGATCAAAAAATTCCACATTATGAACTCGGCAACGATTATCTAAGAGTGGAAGAGAGCGAATACTCTGAAAATTAAGAATAATAAAACCCAAGTGAAGAGTAAGACTAAGTAATGGAGCTTCCTGCCTAGGAAGGTGATCACTCTCCAGTCCATCACTCTCCCTCCATCCGCCGTTCTCACTCTCTTCAATCTTAAAGCCATCCGCATTGACAATAATAACGTCCTAAAATGATTTTTAATTGATATAAAATAAAGTTATTGATAATCAAAAGAATATAATACTCTAAATTTTATGCTCAAATCTTTACATTCCAAGAATATATGTGGGAATTCTCTTTTTATAAGGAAAGTATCTATATTGTTTTATTTTTTGCAAAGATATTATAATTCTTCCTCATACTATTCCCGTCAGATATTGTGTACATCAAAAATATCACCAACGGGTAGTAGCAATATATTGCCCTAGTTTTACGGATTTATATTTATTTGAATGATTAATCATAATCTAATAGGGAAATAATTATCAAAAAGTTATTGCATAAAATTTAGTGGTTAACCAAAAAATAAGAATCAAAAGTATTGGTAGGTTGTCATTCTTGATTTATAAGGGGAATGAATGTTTTGCCTCAAAGACTCCCTGCTCGCTCGACTGCGGGCTAAACTCATGTTCACTTTCAAGTTTTCTCCTACATAATTATTTAACTTCCTAGAGTCATAAGAAGCCTCCAGCTTTCCACCTCCAATCTGATATTCTACATTGTCGTAGTATTTTTGTTTAATCTTATTTATTCTTTAGTCCAAATCCTTGCTCAGAGTTTGATAGTTATCGTTACTCCTCTTTTCTACCTAATTATTGTTTAGCTGTCCAAGTACTTGAAAACGAGTATTTTGCAAGGATTGGTCAATCTGGGGTTGGGTCTCCTTTTGAGTTTGATAGTATGATAAATAAGACGATTATGGATTGAGATATTGAGTAAGTTTTGAAGGAGGCAAGCTCATATTAACTGGCTCATATTGAGAGTATTTTGGAATTCGAGGTTTACTTTCATAGCTCTCATATATGTTTGTAAAGGATCTGTTCATTCCAAATCTTTGCTGCCCAAAAGAAGAAACACTGTTCTATGTGCCAGTCCTTCTGTTTTTTCTATTTTATAGAGCATATCCAAAGCTATCCTATCTCCTGACTCTACTGTTTTCATCATTGTTCTCAAGTCGTTTGCCCCTCTATCGATTAAGCCCAAGTTTTTATTCTAAACTCACGAGCTGTCGAATGAACCCAGGATTAGGATTAATCTGCTTAGCAAAATTAGTACTTTTCTTCTGCTCTTTATGACCAAATTGTTTGCCTCGCGATAGGTCAAACCTTTATACTTCATGAGATAGGCGAGGACCAAAGTCACTGAGCGAGATATACCCGCCATGCAGTGCACTAAGATGTTAGTTTCCTGCAGAGATTGGTGAATGAAGTTAGTGGCAGTATCAAAATGCATGCTTATGTCATAGTTTTAATGGTCCTCCCCAGGAATATACAAAGAATATGGGACGTGATCTTTGGGATGACGAATGTGAACATTCTTGCAAGCTGTTAAAATGGACTTAATGCTGTGTTCTGCATAAAAATAGGGGTACTTTTTAGTGTTTCTAGATTCTCAGCGGCTTCAAGATTGCCGATGTAGATACCTCCCTTGCCTTTTTATGGCAGAAGGACGCATTCTATGTCTTCAGGAAAGACTTCATGGGGTGGTCGGGTCTTGAACCCAGGATGCCTAGGGTCGACATTGGGATGGATGGTACTATACTTGCTGTGAGAGAAGTTTTTCTGCATTTAAGTTAATTATGTAATAAAACTTTAAAATCTGTATTAATTTTTATTTCTTTTCCTCCTACGAGTCCGAATAAAATGAGTAAAAACAATTATATTTTATTGTGAGTTCAATTTTTTATGTTCTCCAATGATTGCTGAAAAATAGAAACGGTATTTTAATTAAATTGATAGTTTCAGATAAAATCAATGATATAACAAATTCTAAATTTAAACATCTCATTTATTCCCGATTGGCAAATTATGATTTCTTCCAATACTTTCAATCAATAAAACATTAGAATGCAAAAAATTGTAATTTCAATAAAACCCATGGCAAATCTTAACAAATCTCGAATGAACCCATTATTAAAAATATTTTTTTGCATCAATGATATGGAATTCGATTTTCCCAGGTTTATTGGCTAGACTGGTAATGTTTGAACTCAACTCACCTTATGTAGTCCGCTAATAAATAAAAATAGTTTACTTATAATTAATTACAATTAAGTGAAATATATTTGAATGAGCTCATCAGGAAGCTATCATAGAATAAACAAACAAATGAAATTCTAGTTTTTAAATAGGGTCTTGGCCCAAGGGGAGTCGATTTATGACGTATTCGCTATTTTATTCAGGTTGCTAAGGAAATTGGAATTCATTACTCCACAGCCAAAACAATTGTCTTCTTTCATAAACATGCTCACAAAAGCTATCGTAGCTTCAAAGTTTAATCAATTGCCCCATAATTATACACTCAACAAGCCCAATATCAAGAAATAGGGCCTGACAAATAACGGAGCCAAAACATAACAATTGTGACAAATAGAAACTTCTTTGGCTGGTAACCGAGGAAAGAAGTCAAGGCAGGCAATATTTAGTTAACTTACCTGCGAAACAGCAAGCCTTAGAGAGTAAAGATTTATCCAATCAGTAAGGGATCTTCTATCTTTACAAGCAAAGCGAAAAGCAATGGATGCAGTAAACCGAAAAGAAAAGGAAGGGAAGGAGGAGTGCAATCATCAGCAGAGTTGTCTGATTCATAATACGTCTGCACTTAATGATTTTGTCATAAATATTATTCTAATGGCTTTGAAGAGGCGTTAGCCAAGAAAGTATGGCTTTGAGGAATTAATATCATTTGGCGAGGTTTAGTATCAGGAAATTAATGTTTCAAAATAATTAATTGCCATTTTTATTAGACATGAATGTTAACAGTTTCAAGATTGATCTTAAGAAAAACGCGCATTCAGGGGATAGAGGAACTGACTTATAAGTATAAAGCTCATGACAAGAATTTTATCCGCCCTTCCCAGCTTTTCAATAGTAAATGACTCAGATTGATGAAGTCATTTCAAGGGATAAAAAATAAGGAGAGGGGATAAGGCTTATCTTAGCCTATTAATAAGAAATTATGTTATTAAAAAACAAGAACGTAGAATGACCTAAACTTGATAATTAACTTACTTTTATCTCGAGTTTTCATTTAAATCCATTGAGAAATAAGGAGGCAATGATATAATAAACTCCCTTAGCACTTGCTTATCTTGGTTGAAGATAGTTTCAGATTCAATATAAAATGATATGAATAAAGAAGAGATTTGGCCGGAAATTCTCTCCTCAAATTTATAGAAAGTTTAGATTATAATTTTTAACTATAGCTTTTTGATCCTTAAAAAATTAAATCAATACCTATGTAGTATATTTTTAGTGAAGAAAGATGAACCAAAAATAATTAAATTGCAATGAGAACAGTTTCGATCAGTGATATTTATACAAACTTAATATAACTTATATTCAAATGGAACCACAAGAATAACAACCCATAGAACTTAAACCCAAAATCAGTCCGGAACTTCTCAAAAAATATCGATAAATCTTTGATGGATTTGATAAGGAACAGGCTGGCTACGTGCAGGCGAAGGACGTTCCGGCAGTGATGAGGATACTGGGAGTTTCCATAACAGAACAGGAAGGTATTTTTGCATTTAGGTAGTGGTGGAAGCGATGGGAGATCGTGTAATAAAATCAGACAATCCCTTAGTGTCCTCAAAGATTGATTTCGCAGACTTCTTAGGACTAATAGTAAGAGTCTTGTCATACAGGTTGATAAAGAGAGCGAGATGACCATGAAAGAGGAACTCCTTTAAAGTTTTCGGGTATTTGACACTGAAAAATCGGGATCTATCCTCACCAGTTAGCTCAGATATTATCTTCGTACATATGGTGTTGCTATGAGCGAAGAAGAAGTTGAGTAACTTCTGAAAGAAAGTGAGCCAGAGGACGGCTACGTAAAATATGAAAAGTTTATCGACAAGTTGCTTCTTAGGCCCTGATTAAGCTTTCTTATTTAGACCATACCTATCTCAAATTAGAAGAAACTCTTTATATAATTGATATTTTTGGTTATTACTTTTGGCATTTATCCTGGTTTCTCAAATTGCATAAATCTTTACTTTGCCTTAGTTAATTTTATTTGGGATTGACGATTATTATTTAGCAGACATTTTGAATAATAATTGCCGTGCTTTCTATGCTGGCTGAAAATTTATCCAAGTAAGTCAGGCGGTGGATTGATCGAGTGCGTATGGTAAGTATAAGTAAATTCAGCCTTCGGGACAGTGCCAAGCCTGCCTGTCCGATAAGTCTGCTGACAAGGACTTCATGATCACTTGTGACCTTTGTCAGAGTTCAATCCATTGTAAGCACTATGGTCGCGAAATCGACTAAAGTGTTACTCCACCCTACGACAAGTGGCGTTGCTAACGCTGTCGCATGATTTATCTTTTAGCCTCTCAGCAGAATACTCAAGCCATTGAAGCTCTTCGTTGCCATTTTTGTCCGAGTCGTAGAGGCATTCTAAAACGAGTCATCTACAATAACAGCTAAACTATTTGGGTAATGTATTATGAATATAGCTTCATCCTGAGTGTTCGACTTGGCCTTATCCAATAATATTTCAGAAGAACAATCGCCGCATTCACTACAACTGCGAATTCCCTTCCAAACCGACTGGTAAATTTTGGGTAAATCTTGAGGGACAATAAAAAGCCCCTTGCCGTATTTGTAACTAAACAATGGGCTATAAGATTAAAGTACTTCTTTCATAATCAGAGTGTATGTATTACACATGCCAAAAGTTCTATCATTGCAGCTGTGCTAAATCAATTGGCCTTATTCGCGATTTGGAAAGTATGCAGTAATCAAAATTTAATCCAGCTTCGAGAACTGTGATACTTATATTCCACCTTATTGTGAGGAGCACATAGAAAAGCGTATAGCCGACTGTGCAGTAAAAGCTAAGAAATACCGCCAGCTAAAAGATGAGGGCAAGGCATCTCATTTTACCCAAATGATGGCAGCATATCAAGGTATAACTCTCATAAATAAGTTCAGCTCAAAAACATGGAGAAAAGCTCAAGGAAATTCAAAGAGGAAGAAGAGATAAGGCTGCAATTAGAGTATCAAGCAGGTTAAAAGGAGGATATACTGGAAGAGATGAGCTTTGAGGAGAAAAACAGCTATCATAGCGAACATCCTTCGGATTTTTATAATTAAATTTTTGATGGCGACTTTCCCAGACCATCAAGCCTTCCTAGAAGAACATCGTTTTTTACAAATCATCAACCATCCAAAGATATGATAGCGGAAGCTTAATAGCCAGCCCCTCCTGAAGCAATATAACAAGGAAATGATGTGAATCTTGGAGCGCTCTTACGTGTGGTGTAGGGTCATCTCGAGAGAGGTTTTTAAAAATACAGCTAGCCTGAGGAATCATAATGGGATAACAGTCAATAATTTGAATAGTAGGATGATTGATGTGCTTCATGGTGTCATACCAGTTATATAATCACTTTAATTCTTAATCTTTTATTGATGCAAGCTCAGAAACTAACAGTACTTCGATTAACAAAAGAAGAGGCCTCTTTGAATCGCGAGCCATTGTCCAACGCGATAGTAGTAAGAGATGGACTGTTAAACTTCCACTTCTGCTTATATAAGTTAGAGGGGCCTTATTCGAATGGTTTTTATCACGGACTATTGGAACTGCACGAAAACTACCCATTTATGGCACCAAAATTAATCTTCTATACACCTAACGGTCGCTTTGACATCAACATGCCGATTTGCACATCGTTCACCAACTACCATCAAGAATCATGGACTTCTGCATGGAATGTACGAACTCTGATACTTGCTACCATTAGCTTTATGTACAGCGAGGAACCTAGCTACGGCTGCAAAACAGACACAGAATCAATTCGCATAGAATATGCCAAAAATAGCCTCGCGCATAATAAAGGCAATCAAAAGTTTATGTAGTTATTTCAAGAAAAACTAATAGAATTGGACATTCTTCCTGGTAAGAATATTGCGGCAATAAAAAAAGACTTAATTATCAATTCATCAGAGTCCTTAATACGAGAGGATGAACATGAGAATCTAGAGCAAGGTCTAATTCAACCAGAAAATAAAGCCAAACCAAACTAGTAAAGACCTCCCCAAAGACGATGGAAACGAGTATTTATTGTGATGGGGGTCACCATAATAGTGTCAGTTATTGTGGCATATGGTGCCTATAAGCTGATATGATTGTATTGGCGAACCTGATGAGTATATATAGATCAGTTCTTAGAGTAGCTAAACATGCCAACCTTTGACTTGCGATGTAATTGATTAAGTTTCACAGATTTGTTGAACTCAATCAAATCACGACTTTGTTGTTGTTGAGTCTCCTTAACAATAATTTAGTATTTCTGCCGTAACTTGCTTTCCTATTTCATTCGCAAGCAGTTGCTTTACTCAATCTGAGTCTAAATCCTTTGTTTTAAAGCTTGAGCTTACGCCTCCTGTTTCGCCTTCAGTTGATTTAAAGTCAACTTGCTTTTGTTAGAGTTCATCTTCTAATGCTTTTCCAGTTATTCTTTTTCCAACTGATTGGCTAACAGTTGAACTCTGTGAGCTTACAAATAATTTTCCTGTCGTCCCAACTCTTGCTAAATATTTCTGAGTTAGATAAGTTTGGGGCTTTCATGAAATTTTCTATCAGCCTCTTCTTTTATCTCCTCCTGCATATTTTAGTAGTTACCAACTGCTTTTAATGCCGCTAGGTAAGTTCATCCATCATGCGTTTGATTTCCACATCAAAGTTTATCATTGATTTTTCCCAATTTAATTGAAAGAGGTTCATCTCTGCTTCATGGGCTTCCTCCAATTCGTGAATCTATTTAGCATGCCGATTTTTTATGCTGTAAATTTATTGGTTTTACAATTGTTACTTCAGTTGTTTGACTTTGCGCTTGAATCCTTCTGCCTCAACATACTTGCCATTTAGCTGGGATTCTTTTTGTTGAGCAATGGTTTCTTAACTATCTCAATAACCAAATACATGAGATCGTATATATGACTAACTTCAGTAGGCTCTGTTCGAATATGCTGTTTATGTACAGGTGATTCTTCCTATTTGTTGCGTAATGAAAGAAGTGGTCGTTTCTTGGCAGTGGTGCGATTAAAATCTGAAGTGCCTGGGCGCATCAATAAAATTTGGTATGTATTATAGATGGATAAGCAAATTTAGGATTTTATCAATATTTATGCAAATGCAGATCTTTTACTGATGATTTACTCTCTCGAAAATGCCTCAAATATTTGTGACAATCAATAACTTTTCTCAACGTTCGCTGTTCCTACTACTAAATATATTTAGTGATCGGATAATACCATTGCAATTCTTTTGAATTTTTAGCTGCCTCCTCAGAATTCAAATGAGTGTTAATTCTGCATCCTGTTTCCTGTTAAAATACCTTCTTTCTTTTTTTCTGCTATTGGACTTTTTCTTGATTGATAATAATCTTTATTACATGAGACATGTCATTATCCCTTTGGTCATTGGTTTTAATCTATTTTTTATACTTATTTTAATGGTCTGTTGTCTCAGTTAAAATTCGGATGTTACGATAATTCTTTTGATTCATATGTAAAGTTGTGTTTTTATTGAGAAAAGGCAATTTCTGTTACTTTATCACTTAATTCATCATTTCATCAATTTTTTGTTCAAATCTTGATCGAACTTAACGAGAAACAGCTAATTTTTAATGGACAGGTAAAACAATAGTGTTTTAAGTCGTTCCCCTAGTTTCACTTGTGCTGCGGATATCTTCTTTTTTAGTCGTACTTATTGTTAATTTCTTATCATTTGATGATTTTTTTAACACTCTAAATGGAATTAGAGCGAAGACATCACCTTTTTTGATTTTATTTTGAGTAATCTTTGGTGAAAATACTGTTTGCTCTTTAAGTTCATTGGACAGAGTATATTCTCGAAGGTAGTTGGTCATATTTTGACATTGCAAAATATTCTTGGTGTTAATATGCTTGAGACTGCAAGAGTAAGGTTTGAGATAATTCATGCTTTATAATTTTATCATTGACTGCTTAATGTATAAACAATTTAATCACTAATTTAAACTCTACATTAATTATTGAAGACAAAGCATTCTTTAACAATAAAAATAGAAATAACTGATTCGCAGATATCTTCTAATATTTTCCACCTATCGAATCTTATATTTTTTGAAACAAATTTTAATATCTATTGTTTTTGGCAAATGTTTAAGTTATCAGCAATTCAATTTGTTTATTAAACTACTAAAGCCAAACAATTATATCTTTTATATTATTTATTTTATTTATCATCTAATTTTCATGGAATTTCCAAGAACTGATGCAGAGATTAGAGTTGTGATGGATAAGCTATTCGCTCGCTACGACTTCAATCATAATGGGACCCTAGAAAAATCAGAAGTCATTGCCTGGATGAACGATAGCTTTGCCCAGCAAGGAAATCGTAAAGTGTCAGAGCAAGAGCTAACTTCCTTCATTTAAATGGTGGATTCTAATAAAGATCTCAGACTCTCTAAATAAGAGCTTCTCCAAGTTTTTAAAAAGTTTGTCATCTGATGAATGATCAAAAATATTTTGAGAATGGCAATACAATATCATGACTATCCATTAATTTGTCATTTTGCTTATAAATATTGGTTTGATCATAAAAAGCCGCATTTCCATAGTCCAGGGAGATTTATTTTTTATTGCGGTAAAAATAAATTGCATTTCCAAAGACCAAAATGTATCTAATTCGCAGTATTGAAGAGTAAAAATCTATCAGATAAGAATCGAATCCTTAAACTAACATTTAGTTAGTATTTTATTAAAACAATGACGAATGACTCGGCACAGACAATACTTATTTATCTAAATATCAAATAATGAAGTTTTTTAGTTTATCATCATCAAATAGAAATGTAATTTTAAAGGGATGACTTCCCCCAGCTCAAAATTATCGCTTATTTATTTCTTATATTAAAGATAAACGAGAGGCTTATTATGTTACAAATATTAGCAAATCCCTCTCAGCCATCTAAAATTTAGATTGATTTAAAATTTCATCTATGTCTTATGCCAATGATGCAAATTATCTTGCTATTATCAATTGATACAATATTGAAATTAATATCCACGGTGAGAATAATTCTATCAAATTTTAGATGCGAGAAAAAATTAAAGAGGGTAGTCCCTTCCTATTCACTCTCATTCAGTTTGGCAATCTACTGCTGGGACTCACAGCATTAACGCTCTTCGCACTATCAATTTGGTTGTGGGCACAGATAAAAGTGTTTACATTCGTGGAGATCGCTTTTATGTTATTAGGTCTATTCGAGTTACTACTAGTGATATTGCTTTGCACAGCCAAAAAGTCTCAAGCAAAGTACCCTAATCTTTATGCAGACTGAAATTATTTCTGTTTTTGATGTGCATTCTTTTCATTCTTGAGTTGACGGCAACCATTATCGTCTTCGCGCTAGGCGACAGTATAATTCAAGATGTGGTTGACAAGGCATAAGCTCAGGATCAATATAACTAACTGAAGGACTATCTATTTATTGTCAATTATTTTGTGATCGGTACGCTGGTGGTAGAACTACTCCTAATTTTGTTTGTAAAATGCTACATTGGTTCGCTCCGTAATAGGAATAATGATTATGATTACAAGATTGTCGATAACGAGGGGAAAAAAATTACTGTCGAGGAAAAACAGCTAAATGATACCAAAAAGATACAGGAGAAGTACTCCAAAAAAAGAGAGGAACTCAATCAAAAATATGGTAGAAATCAGTGATCGTAACATCTATTTGACATAACAAATTCATAATATCGTTTATAGAAATGGTAATTGTTGCTAAACCTTTATTTTGCAAAACATAATTTTAAGAACACAGCTAACAATCTTTAGATGTCATTTCAGTCCTTCGAGTCACTTTTATGTATAGAATAATTTATATAAATAATGTGATGTAAGGCCTTAAATATTTTTTACTATTTTATAATTATCACTTGATCTTGTTGTTTTTTATACAAAAGTGATTGATAATCATTATTTGATTTTCTTCGATATAACTCTGTTGCTTCACTTATTTTTATCTAAATTATGCTTGAAAAGCATCAGTTGACTTATTTATAATATCAAAAATATTAAAGATCGAGTTGAGAGTATGACGAATTAGTATTTGATTGTCAGTAACAATTGTGACAATACAAACTATACAAGTTGTTTAAATTAATTGATTTTTTATATTAATTGAATGGAGGCACAGTGGAAGTAGTCCATTGATACAGAAGACCTCATGATCAGGATATTACCTTCTCTGGAAGAACACCAGATTGAAAAATATATCAAAGAGACAGGAAAGATTTGGGAACGCT
>Ga0302188_10000940_pt1 | contig 23776 bp, 11 predicted proteins | sample II_Bog_E2_1_FD_198783 | JGI IMG/M metagenome (GOLD analysis project Ga0302188, IMG submission 198783) | Peat permafrost microbial communities from Stordalen Mire near Abisko, Sweden - II_Bog_E2_1 | ecosystem: Environmental > Terrestrial > Soil > Wetlands > Peat | place: Sweden: Abisko...
GATATATATGTAAAGTATAATTGATCAAGGATGAAAATAAGACAGAGATTCTCCTCAAAATGCATTTTATCTTGTTTTATTAGGCCTAAGCTTTCCTTGCCTTTAGTTCTCCTTTATGTTTTAATTAAACTTATGTCTCAAAGGCTTGATTGCCTGAGCGGATACTAAAAATATTGTCAATATTATCAGAACCAGCACAATAGATTTAATAACTTGAGGGGAATTATGAGTTTTTTATTTATTATCTTTTTACTTTGTTGATAAATCTTTGTCAAAAGATTATTTACTTCGATTTTATATGCTTTATTCAAGTGTGGGAGCGAACTAATGATTGTATGAATCTTATAATTTTGCTTAATTTGCAGTCAAATCGGATTATTCTAAAAAGTGTGTTGTTGTATTTATCCGCTTGAATGAAGGATCCATTTGTTCGGGCTTTGTATAAGTATAAGTATTCCTCATAAAGGTGTTTTTTTATTTAATAATGGGCTATTCTTTCACTAAATTTAATTCCGTCTTCGTACGATCGGTTCTATCACCAAAATTTGTCTGATTCATGGTCGTCATTGAGCCCTCATGACTATTTTCAATGATGTCACTCAATACAGTTTGCTCAATATTTAAAAGCCTCAAATGTGGAATAATTCCTTTAGTCTATTAACTCCCCTAATTGTGGACAGTTCCAGCTTCTTATGCGACATTAGATTATATGTCTGACAAATTTGTATGTAAGGGCGAACCAAAATTAGGAGGTTCATTTTATTTTTTTAATTAAATATGATATTCTTTCTATGAAAGAGATTTTTGAGATTGATTTTATTGATTAATTTTTTATACTTTTAACTTCCATTTTAAGGAATTCAAAGAAGATGAACTCTTACTGCTTTTTCCAGATTACATTGAAGCTTTAGTCGTTATTTGACATTTAGATTGATATTTTTCAGATAAATAATCCAGTTAACTTTTTATTTCCAGACTGTATCTGATTGTAAAATTCCCAAATTTATTTGAAACGTCTTTTATAAAATAATATTTGTTTGTAAGAAGGAATTTCATATTCCTCCAACTTTTGATCCATTATTTATTGTTGTGCTTATCTTCGATAATGTGTCTAAACTAATGAGGATATTTCTTTATTTCTTCTGTATAAATTCTATAAAATTCACTCATATCCAGCTTAATCGAGTCAATATATTCCTCAGTATCTTTAAAAGTTTTATATAAGCTCCAAGTTAAATCAGCGGATTTTATACTATGCATTTTCACTCTCATTTATTCCATATTTTTAAAGGTGTATGAGTGAATGTTTCTAGCTGATATGGTTTATTAAAAATTTTTGATGTGCTGAATACCTGAATATATATGTTGATACCCTTCTCCAGTTCCAAATGATAAATTCCCTCCTGGGCCCCTCTCACTGCAATGCTGATAGGCCTGAGTATAAAATCCAGAGATGCCGGATTAAGTTATATTTAAAACATTTATTTGTCCTTCATATCAGGTTAATTTAATACAATATATATAATTATAAAAGATCGATATTAATTTTGCTTTCTGAAAAGGTTTTTATTAACTGATCATAAAAATCATTGATATGGTTAGAGTTGATTGGAACAATCATGGAACAATCATAAAAGATTTGATATAATATTAATTTAAGAAGAATAACCGTCGAGATGAGAGTATATTTGATTTAATGATTCAAAAGAGTTTTTATTGATTAGATAAGATGATAAAAGATCAATAAAATATATGTTTTACCAAAATTAAGATTTTGCTCTGACTTATTATTTTTACAGCATTAAAAGGAACAATATATAACAATCACTTATGACGATCTTCTTTACCTTTGGAAAATGAATCATTTGGAATACAATTAACATGGCCCATTCTCTTTTTATTCTTCTTGTTTGATGTTTGCTCAATAGTTTAACCCATTTCATAGCTTTCATCCAAGAAGGAATATAAGTTCTTTATTTTACTCTAATCAACTTTTCCATCCTAAAATTTTTTTCCCTTCACCCAGCAACCTTTGTAAATAAGTTTTTATTTTTCATCTTTATTCAAACTGGAAAACTATCCGTACCCTTAGCGATAATCATCTTTGAACTCTCCTTTATAGATTTGTTTATAAATCCATTTATAGATTCCAAAGCCTTCTTTTTTATCCATTCTATAGTTACCTTTATATATTTCTTTTTCATCTTGCCAAATACCATATCCATGGCGAACTCCTTGCTTAAAATCTCCTTTATAATAGCTTCCATCTGCCCAATAATACTCGCCATAGCCTTCTGCTACACTATTCACGTATTCACCTTAATATTTCAAAGTTTACCTTGATAATTGTCTCCATTTGAAAATAATTATTCTCCAAAACCAAATTTGAGTCCATTCAAAAAGCTTCCTTGATATCTATCCTTGCTAATATATAGGCCTTCTCCATGAGGCAATCCTCCTAACCAATCACCAATATACATTTAATTATTACTAAACCAATAATATGATCCTTAGCCGCTCTTAACCCCATCTTTGAAATTTCCAATAAAAGTGTTGCCATTGGGCTGGAGTTCGTAGCATAATCCACAGAACTTTCCATCATGATAGTTTCCTTCAAAAATCATTCCATCGTTAAAAATTGATACTGACATCCCATTATAAGTGCTTTATTATATTTACTATTCGGGATATTTAGAATTTGATACTGTTTACGAATATTTTTGAATCAAATGAATACCCATTTAATCTTCGACAATACAGGCAATAAATTTACTATTTTAGTCTCTTAGAGCTTCTTCATTAAAAATAAACGCTTCCATATTCGAAAAGGGATAGTTTTAAAAAATTTGCTATTTTTACATTTTCTTTAATCTACATTGCTTAATATAGAGTTGCTTTTATTGGCCTTTGATTCTAACTTCTTCGGATAGTGTTGATTTGTCTTTTGAGAAGGTTAGTTTTGGAGGATTGTTACTCGTTATTGTTTGAAATTATTGGGGATGTTCTAGAGATGGAAAAAGGAGAGTACGTTTATTATTAGCATTTAACATATTCTTATTTGTTTTGTTGATGGAATTTTCATGCTGATGGGAGTGTTATCTCTTCTAAATTTGTTCTGATTTGACACTCCTTGACTAGTTCATGTTTAATTTATATTTATAAAGCTTATCTGTTTTAATAGTATTTTCCAATAAAATAACACATCAATTTTACCAATAAATAAATCCATCCAACAATAATTTAATCATATTGAAGAAAAGGAAAACTTTTGATTCCGTATAGGATATTACTATATCTATTAGCCTTTATTATTTGAGTCATTTTTGGTATCTAATTAAAATATTAACAGATGATTCAAGGACTAATAATGCTTTGATATTTAATAGAGGAGGAAGAATTATCTTCTTTATTTTTTATATATTTGCTATAATAAGTATGAATAAAGATAAAATTAAAAAATAACAATAATATTCAACTAATTTCAAGGTGTATTCGATGTTTATGGTTGATCAGGACTCACAGTTCTTGGCTCACAAAGTCTGATGAATGGGTTCTTTGAAGACAGTTTTACTTCAAGAAAGGTAGGAATGGGAGAGGGGCAATCTCATGCTCAAAAGTACGTTCAATAACATCGGAAGTCATTTCCGATATTGAGACTATCTTGGATTTTTTAATTTTCTGGTATATTTTCTTAGATTTTTTCTTTCCTTTGGCTTTCATCTCTTTAAAAATCGGCTGTTGACAATCTCGTTGTTATTGTACTTTATTAATGAAGTACTTCTGGAACTAGAGAACTTAATTTTTTGAATTGATAAATTTTTGACTTTGCCTGAAATCTCCCCAATATTCTTAAATTATTTCCTCCAATTCCTGATCAAATAATTTTGATATACATTAGATATCTTTTTGAAGTTGGTTGTATCTTTATTCACTAAATTTATTCTCCTCAAGCATCTTCTTTTTTTTATAAAGTAATAATTTGGACTGTTTAATCCAAATTGGCCTAATCCTTTCGATTAGGCCAAGTTAATGCATCATTATATGCATTTTCGGAAACACACTTTTATTCTTTAATTTTTCCATCTTTTTAATCTCAGGCTCGAGCCATTAGAGCGTTGGGTCCGGTCGGATTATCTAGAGGATGCTCTAAAAATAAATTCATAATAACTACTTTTCGATATGAACTTAAGCTTGTCTTAAAAAGAGTATTATCTACTCTCTTTTTTTTTGAGGTCTTACCACCCTCAAACTCAAGCTTCTCGTCCGTAAGGCTTTTTCCTCCAGACCCACCGCTTTCATAATCATTTTTAAGCTCAAATTAACCAGAATTTGAATCGCCTAGGAATACTTCAATTGAGTTATCGTTATGTATGATTGATAGTTTTTAGAAAAATGAAGTTGGTTGGTATTGTATTGGACTAGAAATCCTTTCTGCTTCATACTCTCTGCTCCAGTTGTCTTCCTCTTCTTCAAAAAATAATGAGTCCTATTGAGGCAAATTCATAGATTTAATGTTAAATATAATAATTTTCATTGATAAATGGGAAAATATTCGATAATTTTATAAAATCCAAGCTAATTTGGGGTGGTTAAAGTATAGTATAAGTTATTACTTTTACTATTTCCACAATCTGCTTTTTTTCCAATAGTTTAAAAATTGGAGACAATCGGAAAGATAGGCTAGTGATTTTGCATAAACTGGTTGCAAAAATCTTAATATGGAATTAATAAGTTATCAAACTATTCAATATGCTGATTTTCTGCCATTTATCCTTTACCGCCATCTTAATATGAACATTCCTAAAGCATATCTTGAGGGAAATGGAACATTGATTATTTTGTTCGAGTAAAACACTTTATATACTGCTGGTTGAAAGATTAATTCCTTTTATATATAAACGATAAAATGCATCTTTGCTTTTTCCAATACTAAATATAATTCATGATACATTTTCATTATACCATATGAATGAAATAAAATTGATTAGACAAACGAGTCCGAATATTGACGAACCATCAGAAAAATACTCCTTTTAAGAGGACTTAGTCACCATGAGAAAAAGAAATATTAACACAACCAAACTCGCGAGCATCTAGCCATGGATGGAAGATGCGGATGGCAATCCATTTATGATATCGAATATGAAACAAGCAAAAATTGCGAAATCCCCTCGTTATAAAAGACAAGCGTCTCTAGTTCTAACCAATAATTGGAAGTCATTGGAGAAAAACACTAAAAGCCGAGAATCGATTGGGCTACCAGTGATGGATGTAGGAAAACTGAATTCAATTAAAAAAAGCAATTATCCCATCAAATTAAAGAATCAGTTGAGCAATTTAGTGAGTAATGGCAACTATCGATCCAATTCCCAAAGCTAATGCATGCTGCCTTCAGTTAAACGTCAACTGAATATTGAAAGAAAACTTTACTTGATGAAGAATATGAAGCATCATTCTACATATTCATCGCCAATGAAAAGCAGTCGTTTGAGGAATATTATTCAAGCTGCTAGATTTTGATATTAATAGAATAATCTAAAAATTTAAATAGTTCATCAATGATTACTCTCTGAGAACAATCTATCTTTCATGAATAAAATTCTAAATCTATGTTGTGCGCATCTCGCCCTTTAATTAAAGGGCGAGATGCCTCTCTCTCATTTTTATTCATTTTTATTCATTTTTTTATATTTTCTTCACTTATATGAAGCTAGTCGTTTTATTATTTTAATCTGGTAAATAATTTTATGAACCCGAAAATTACATTTTAAAAAAATAATCCATTAAAATTATCTGGTAAATGAGAAAAAGGAAAATAATTAGTAAATTAAAATATAAAGGAGATGGTGATGCCAATCATCTTAAATGATAATTAGTTTCTATTAATATATCACGTTATAGGAATGAGTTTATGCTTAAATATAATAAAATGATTTCCACATCTTGAAAGTTTAAATATTGAGCAACATCCTCTATTATTAAAAAAAAAACTTGTAATTCACCTCAGATCATAAAATCTATATTGTGCTGGTCCTGATAATGCCTATAATATTTTTACTATTGACAAGTTGCAGTCAAGTCTTTTGTATATAAATTTAATCTAAATTAAAAAAAAAAAGGCCAGGAAGGGATAAGCTTAACAAAGCAAGATAAAATTATTTTGAGAAGACTCATATTTTTATCTTCATCCTTAATGGCATTTTAAGTATTTGTTACCATTTCTTTCAATAAATTATATTTCTTTAACACTAAAAATGTTTATTTTAAATATATATCTTATTAAGAAAAAGTTCGGAAGAGCAGAAGGATTTTTTTAAACTTAATATATTGAATTTATATTTGAAATTATTAATTTTATAAGATGAAATATCACATTTCAAATTTATTTAGTGGCTTTTATTCTTCCAAAGGTTCTTTTTTTATTCTGAGCTCATCAAACTCTTCATCATCGGAATAATAGACTCTTTTATTGGTAAAGTCAAAATTCTATATTATAACTTCCTGGTTAGAGTGCTCCTGTAAATTGATTCCTATTCCAATCTTGGCTAGTTTATTTAAGATCTTTTACATCGCTTATTGTGAAGGTGGTGCTGACTTAACTTTTCTTCCCCGCTCCATTCTCATTGTTACACTTTTGGAATACTGTTTAAGCAATTCATCTATTAACTTTTTAGCCTTGCCTGATTCTATTTTGAATGAATTGTCTTATGGTGAATAAGTTGAATTAAAAACCTTGAATCTCTAGAGAAATGTTTTTCGGAGATGATTTGATAGATCTAAAACAGTAGCTCTCCATTACTATGGAGTAACTTTTTGAAATACTATTTCTGCTTTGGGCATCGTAATAATGCATTATGAGATTAACAACCAGCTTATATACTCTTCAATAACTTTATATAATTGAGCAAATCAATAATAGATAATGGAAAAAAGCTCCTTCCGCAGTGCAAACCTATAATTCATCCAAAAAAGCTTGAATCTATTTAAATATAGATAGAGTGAGTAAGCCTCCTTTCGAGTTAAATGTTTGAATTTTTCCATTTTTTAAATTTTGAATTGGAAAATGTTGGTTCAATATAATCGAAAAAAGAATCATCACAATTGACATGGACTCAATCCATAAGACAGGATCATGATTTCGATTGATTATTCCACAACTGGATTATTCAAATAGGTTAATACCGTAGTAGTTAGATGTGCAATTATAATTTTAAAATGAATAATCTGCCAGGAGGTCCTCGGGAGAAGTAGCAGCAAGCAATTATTGATGCACTTGATGACGCCTATAAAATCAGCAATCTATTGAAGTGTGGGGTGGATAAAAATACTTTGGCAGTAATGATAAGTCTGGTAGAGAACGGAGTTAAGCCCGAGCATGTGGCAATGATGGTTGCATAAATTAAACGTGCCAAAATTGAATGATTAAGTATCGCATTTTTATTTTATTTGTTTAATGATTCATAATGAGGTAACATCTGGTCTGTCATTAACGGACTACTATATCAATAATGCTTTATTAAAACAGCAAAGACGAAGCTATCCTACTGATACATAATTGTATTCCGGCCTAGCCCTTCCAAACAAAACACCAGCAACAAGAACTCAAAATGAGGCAAAAATAATTTTGAAAGCTTGATAGTTCAAAAGCGAGGAAATTAGTAAATATAAATTATAAATTTCAGCATCAATGAAACCATATAATCTAAGAACAAATAATAAAGGTAAACTAACATCTTTAAAAAAATTCTCCATTTTTTTCATTTTATATGAATAATAATTTTAAATTATAAATTTCATATCTTGTAACTTAATGGGAACAGGACACAGCCAAAGTGTTGGAGATATTTTTCGTAGAGAGGACTGGGAACTTGTGGAGAGCAAACAGGCCGTAAAAACTTGGGCAAATCGCAGAGATATCAACTTTCGAGTGGAGTAGTATGACATTTTCTCTGAGGATTAGGGTAAATTCAATCGTGAGGAGAGGATATATTACTTCCGCAAAAACAGCAACTGCTTAGTCGCATCTCTCTATCGTCAATGTCAAGACCAAGGAAGCTTCTGTTCTACGAACTATCGCCAAACTCTCTTCATCGAATGCATTCCCATCCGTCTTTCAGATATTTAGCACATCCCCTATCCTGATAGTCTGCATCTTCTTAGTCAGAGTCTTCTTGGTTTTCATCAATTAGCAAACGAAGTTGGCTTCTTTCCGATTGAGTAGGAGTACATTGGAGTTAATAATGATGGCGTTGTCAAAGTGTGGATGAATGATCATTATGAAAAAAGCTTTGTCTAAGGAGTTAGAGTTCATGAGGAAGCCATGGTCAGAAGCATCATTGATATTATCGATAAAAATGTAGATCAAGCACAGATTCCATCAGTTCGCAGCTACCTCTATCGCAATTCAAGTGCAATAAAGTTTAATCAAGCAATTGCTGAATTAAATCAATATGTTCGCTAATTCAATCGAGGATAAATTCCTCATAAACTGGATTGCATTGATCGTGTTGGTGGTATTTATGCAATTGTCAATAGGTAACAAGGTGGAAATAATAGGAGTCAATTATAAATACAGAGAAATTATACGCAAATATCATCAAAACCCGTACAACAAAATATGCCCATCCCCTTGATTTATAATGGAATTAACATTCAAAGTCATCCTGTTCAGCCAATCATAAAGCAATCTTAACAAATAAACCATAATTTAGCAGTTAAATAGTAGAGATTTATTCCAATGAGAACTAGCGAAATTATTGGTGAAGAGAAGATTACACAACCTTCAATTTTTAGATAAAATTTGCCTATCGTTAGAAATAGTAGAATTCCTGATATCAGGCCAATGCAGATGATAGATGGGCAGCATTCTACAAGAGGCTCACAAATCATCAATCAGTATATACCCCCTCACTTAACTCAAAGTTCTCATCAAAACAATCACCTTGGCTCAGTTACTTTACACAATTAAGCTAAGGCGAGAAATCAAACAATTCAAATTCCTATTGAAACTATTAAAATATCACACTCTCATTCGCAACAGAAGAAAATTGTTTTTCAGCACCCACGACCGCTATCGTATCATCCACAGGGACATCCAACATCATTGATTCAGACTAAATAGAATTAAATACCCTTCGGTCAAATAATTCAGCCGAGCGTCAAAGATGCTATTTTGATAAGGGGTGCTCCAATTGGATCAGCTGTTACTTCTTCAGCTAAATCTTCTCAGATTCATGAAACGAATTCTGGCTCAGGTACTTTATAAACAAATGTTATGATTACAAATTTCGGTTTAAATCCACCTTCAAATAGGAATAACGCGTAAAAGATAGTAAATAATATGATAAATGTTATCAATAATTAACAACAACCAATTATTCTTCAGAAATCGACTGGAGGAGCTTAAATGCACACTTTGATGAAGAATGTAGATAAGCAATATCCTTCTCCTTAAAGGAATTAATTTAAGCAGAATTTTATATCACAACCGCTTCCTATTTCTCAAATAAACTCGACTTAGAATGAAAATAGAAAATAGATAGGTTGCCAAAATACGCTTGTAGCTGTTCAACAAAAATAGCCAACCCCTGTAAATGATAAATTTAAATTAAGTATAGATGATGGCAAATCTTCGGATTAATTCCTAAAAAAACTCAAAGGAATGAGCTCTATTTCTGGTGAAATCAAATCTAGTCCAATCCAATCTGCGTAAATGATTATTAATAAAGATAATTTAGGAACGCCTTTGAAAATATATAAAAAAATTCCAGTCCCCAAGTTCGTAACAAGAATGAGCAATCATAATATTTAAATAAGATACAAAGAAAATAGTTGTCACCAAGTTAAAATTTATTAAAGCAATAAATTGGAGGAAATTTAGTGAGTAATTTGCTCGGTTCACAACCTTAATTTACTAATAACAGTCGAGAACTGAGTGTAGAGTCAACACAAAATTAGCAAAGTAACAATTTAACTAATTCTGCTTTTAACTCTGAATCCCCTCCACCTTACAAATATAAATACTCTTCATTAAACTACCAACCTACCTATGATCCATAGTTGATGGAAGATATCAACAAAATGCGATTTGATTCATGAAAATTCATCTTTAATCTTAAAATAATATGTAAAAGGAAAGAAAATATTGAATTGATTAATCCTAACTTTTTACCGTCCACAAAGATATTTTTTATTCTTTACAATTGATTGGATAAAAAATAATGATATAAAATTCAATTTGAATAATATTACAATTTGAATTTTTATCGACTGTTATGAAAAGCAAATCGGTAGAACAAATACAAAATTAAATTCGGGAGGAGTTCGAAACCTCCTACAAGGAAAGACTACGCACAATGCAATCTATGTTTTAGATGCGCTATCAATCCCTTTATGATGCCATTGGCACAGTCTATGAACGTTTGCGTAAGGATGAACTCCTTGCCACCATGGTCAATGATCGAATCACGAGTGTTCATATAGACGACCGTATAAAATAAATATTTGGAGAAGTAGTCGCAGAGGAGAGATAACTTATTTTTAAGAAAATGGGAACACAAATTGCCAATTTAAAGTTTTAAAATGAAGAGTTAGCAAGGCAAATTAAACGACTGAAAGAATCCACTTCATCAATGGAAAAAGATTTTTGTACTGAGAGAGAATCAATCGAACAAGCGAAAAACAGTACTAGTGAGTAACTGCGGAGGTTTAGAGAATAAAATCATACGCTTCAAACCTAAAGAAATGTTCGTGAGAAGGAAATAAACAATATGCGGGAAAAGATAGTTGAACTTTAGGAGGAGAACCAGTAAATGAGATAGTTGCTGATGTCAATGAAAGAGACCAAGGAAGGAGTCAGCGCCAGAGATCAGGAGATTAATAACTATAAGATCAGAATGAATCAGATGCAAGATGCACTGGAAGAGTTGAAATCTAGCCTTCAATAAAATCAATAAAAATTTGAGCGCAAATACAATAATAAAAAGAAGGAGTTTAAACAAAAAATTGAATAATACAAGGCAATAATTACTCAGCTGCGCAATGAAAAAGTAAAGACATAAAATAATACAAAAAAAATAGAAGACGAAGCTTTAAATACGAATGCTGAAAAAAAAATTACTGCCTTGATAAAGGAGCATGAACGTAAAATAAGCGAGGTGACTTTTGCTAAAGAAAAATAACGAGTAAATATTATTATATTTAGAATTAGCTCGAACGGAAATATCAGTATAAGATCAAGGAAATGCAGGATTATTTTTAAAAGTTACTCGAAAGCAAAATTACATAAATTGAGGAAAATGCGAATACTTGTTATGAGAAGCTGAGAGAAGAAGGGGCAAAAATGGAAAAATATATTCAGCAGTACGAAGACAACTATATGCCTATTGCCGACTTCTAGGAAGAAATCACCAAGAGGGACTAACTTATTCTTATTATGAAGCGCAAATTAGGAGAATTCGAAGGCACTCATGATCAATTGGGAAGAAATTAAGAACAATTGCTTCTTAAACTTAGAGAAACAGAAAGTATAGCTTCTGACTATAAACAAAAACTGATACAAGCTGATTAAACAACTCAACAAATGGTAGCCAAAATTAAAGTGTATGAGCAAGCTAATAATATTTTTAAAATTAATGAAAAGAAGAGTAAAGATCAGTTTGATGAGTATGAGCGTCTGGTAAAAAAGCATAGGGAAGATTACGATGATACGAAAAGAAGCTTTATTCGTTTATAATAGTAAAAAAATCAAATGGAAATTCTCATCAGAGAAAAAGATAGGAAAATTAAGAATTTTAGTGACTAAATGGAACGAATGTAAACCAAGCTAAAACGAATGAATGAGCAATCCTAATTAATGTAAAAATAAAAGCAATCTTTAGTGACTTCTCTCAATGAAAGCAAAAAAGAGATCACTAATTATGAGTTTAAACTTAAAGACCAAGAGTTAAGCAATTCATTGCAGATAAATAGTTGGGAGAACAAACTTAATAATATGCAAATAGAAATAAAATAAAAACTCAGTTTGCTATCGGATTTGCAAGCAAAGTATCAGTAAATATCTAATCTCTATCAGGAAGAGAAGAAGAAAAATTATGATGTTGAAAACTAATTGAAAAAACAAAATATTTAAAATAGTTACTTCAAATAATCAGACTAAATCAAAAGACATTAACAAAAACTTGCAGTTGAGGAACTAAGGAAAATTGTGACTGACAAAAATAGGAAGATTGAAATTTTAGAATCTGAAAATGAAAGCGAACGAAAAAAAAGAAAAGCCATGGAGGCAGAAAATTTATTGATTTTGGAGGAGATGAAGTAATAAAACAAAAAATTAACAGGCAAAATTATAAAATTAGACAAGCTGATTTCAAACAAGCTGTAGAGTGTGAGAAAATAAAGCCGAATGATTAAAGAATACCTTCAAGGCAGGCATATGGTATTTAAGAATGATGAGGATATATTTAAAAGTACTTTCATGAAAGAATTGATTCATTTGCAAATATCCAGCAGCCATTAAAGATAAGGAGTAATCAAAAAAGTTAAAGAAGAATTAGCATAACAAAATGCTTATTCAATGAAGCAATTAAAAAATTAACTCGATGAACAGTGTAGCCATCTTACCGAGAAAAATGAAGTGTAAAAAAGATCATTAATCAAATAAATTAAAGAGAAGTAGACTGAAATTGACAATTTAAACAGGTCTATTAAAAAAAATATTGCTGATTTGAAAAAAGAAAAAGAAAAAATTGAAGAACTAGAAAGATAAAGAGAATTTTAACGCATCAAATTAGCCAGGGAAAAATAAAACTTTTAAATCAAGCTGCAAGAGGTCATCAAAGATATGAAGGATTAGAAGGAAAGTATCATCAAAGAGTACTCTTAGAAAAAAAATCAAATGGAATAGGAAATTTAGAATTTGGTTTTGACTTTAAAAAAAGTAAAAAATGAAGTCGAAAGTATCCAGTTGAAGCATTAATAAGAGAAATCAACAATAACAACACAATTAAGAACAGTCAAAGAGCAAGAATAAATTGTGCAAAAAGTAGTCTCTCAAAAGGATAAAGAAATTCAAAAATATTTAATGGATGTTTAGCAAATTACTGAAGCAAAACGCTCATTGGAAAATCAGCTCAGAGGTTGCATCGACACAATCAACAAAAAGATACAACAGATTCACGAACTCTAATTAAAAGAAAATCAGTTATCGGGAGACTACAATCTTATTAAAAGCAGATCAGATAGAATAATCGAATAAAATAGCGAATTAAAGAGAAAACTATCGCAGAGATAATAAGAGTTAGAAGATAGCCTGAAAACTAAAATACGTATAGAAAATTAACTAAAGGATATCAAAGGAGCTCTTAATAGAAGTAGCAAAAATCAATAGCTCAGGTCACTCAATGAGTTGTCAATGGAAACATTGCAACTTTCTCAGAAGGTCAGTGAAATGCGCAAGGTTAGCGCGTATTTAGACAGTAAAACTCCCCTTCGATCTTGAATAAAATATCCTTTATTGATTTTGATGCGTTGAATGCATAATATTTTTGAAACTTATATAATATTAAAATATTGAATGAACATCTCCAATCTTACTTCATAGTTAAAATTCGTCAACCGCATAGGGCAAACCCTTTCCACAGAGGAAATAATTTCTCTACAATCAAGTGTACTGAAGCTGAGTCATGAATATAAGTATGAGCAATTCAATTTTTGGGGAAGAGTAGAAGGGACCCTCAAAAATTACTATATTGTTGAGGGAGTTAACTTCAAGGGAGTACCACATTTTCCTCTTAAAAAATATTTTTGGAGGTACTCGTTTTTGTATTCAGCTCTGAAGATTTCAAATTCGCTGAACTGCCTTCCCAAAAAGTCTAATTTATTTAAAAGGTTAAGCAAATGCCTAATTTTTTAACTGGACAGCATGAAAAAATATTGATAAAAGGACAAGGCTAAGTCTCCAAAACAATTCATTTGGATGGATAAAATTTCAAAGTTAAAGCCAAAAATTTTACAGAGCTGGATAGACTGAGTATAATTGTTCATCTTATTGATCACGAATGTCAAGTTGTGCCTCTTGGTGCGTTTAAAATGATCCCTACTCATTAGCTTATAGCGAATCCTTCTTTTCGTGGATTAAGGACTACTCAAGCTATAACTCTTGAAAATTATGTCCATTTGAGGGCTCCGGAACATGCTTAGAAAAAAATCCTTATTGGTATATATTGTTTAATAAAGAATGCGATAAAGCACTTGAGCGTGATGATTTTTTAGATTCCCTTAAGGATGATGCAATAAAAGAAAGTTGGTCAGTTCAAACAGATGAATCAAAAACAGAGGTGACCATTAGATCTCTTGTGTGGCCTGGATATGTGGGCTATCATCGAGCCAATAGTTCGATATATGGTGGAATTTATATGGGTAGTGGAGTAAGGTGCTATGACCTTCCGTTTGTTGTATGATTAAAATATCCTCCATAAAATAGATTACCAGCTCGTAAATGCAATTTTTTTAATAAGAAATTGAATTTAATGAAAATATATACTTTATTATCCTTTTTAATGACTTCGTAGATCTGAGCGATGTGCTAATGAATGAGTTTTTGATGCATGGCTATCTACCGGTCGATCAGGATAATCTGCTCGGGGTCACAGTTTTACACTTTCAATATTTTTACGGCGACTGCTTACCGAGTTAGCTTGTGAACAGCCCTTCGAACAGATCCATAGCCTCCTTCGCCAATAGTCTCTTCTAAATAAATTTACGGTTACTTAGTTCATAGTCTTCAAGTTCAGATTTGTTGTGCTTTATTTTGTTTTGGATGGCTCGAGGCCGGTTTTCAATTGGCTTTGATTGAAGCAGTTCAAGTTCTTGTAAAAAATATGCCTTTGATGATTAGTCTAATTTATTTTGCTTCTGTAGTGCTATCTTTATTAATGAAGAGACTCATGAGATTCATGAAAATAAACGGTGATATAACCTCATGAAATAATTTAGCTGATATTTTTCTTTTATATTATTAGACTATGTCACCAATCATATAAATCATTACTTCGATCACAAATTGTTAGTTTTTGTGATCTATCATTCATATGGATAATTAATTAATGCTGATTTTAATTTATAACGTCTTTAATTTAAGCAATTCAAATAGATGGGATCATCTCAAATGTGCTACTCAATTTTCTCTTAATATAACACTTAGTATGAAATGGGGAGCATTAAAATTGTGTCAAACAAGCAAAATAGCAAGGAAAAATATCTCATAAAAAGCTATATTACTACATCCCTTCGATAGCAGAATAAAAAATCCATCTTTTTTAATCACTATAAAGCGTATATGGGGAATAACCAAGAAATGATGAAACTTTTGCGCATCATTGAAGAATAAGACGAACACTTTTGCTCTACTTCACATAAAATTCATCTTGTTTTTGAATACTCTCCTTACACCATTTCCGAAGAAGTAAAGGAAAGGAAAAGTAATCTCTACAAAACCTATCGTCCAAGTCCAAGTTTAAACTCTGCTATATATTTTCAATATTAAGACTTATGCAATATCCTTTATAGCTGCCTTAGTGCCTTATGGATCACCAAAGAGTACTGCAAATAAGATTTCCCTGATGATGAGCTGCAACGTTTTGGAAACATGTTTATATCTCCATAAAATATACTTATTTTCGGATAGGGAATCATAAAAATTATGAATCCATTTGTCATCGGATTTAAAAACAGATACGTCTTTACTCAAAATATCTATTATTCTCCGTAAAAAATGGAAGATTTCAGCATGATTGATGATTAAAAATGCGCCATTTTCGAGTTAGGTATGACTCTGCTTTAGCTCAGCGCATTGGAAACCCTTAGTTAGGTTTACTAAAATCGTTAATTTGCTGCAGAACCCATTTTTGATCAAATGCAAAGGGCAAGATAAATTTATCATAATGAGTTATAGCTTAATTCACATCTCAATATTTTTAATCTAATCGAGAAAATGATCAAGCCAAAAAGATAAGAGAGGTATAATTTATAATAGGCTGTAGATTATGCCTAGAAGATGTACGATAAACAGTTTTCTTCTGTCGCAGATATAAATCAATAAGCCTATTGCCCAAAGACAGCCAAACATTCCACTAGCAATGGCAAAAAATAAAATTTAAACAATACTAATTACAGTTCGAATGGAAAAAAGTCTTCTGCAAGTCGCAACAACTTCAAGTTCTTTAAGAACTCAATAATTGAAGAAAGAAACGGCGAAATATTGAGGGTAAATATTGGATCGCCAAAGGTGAGTAATTTTTCTATGAGTGAAAATCCAATTGCGCATGAAGACGAAACTAATAATATGCTGAAAAGTTTATAAATGAATAGAGTCGTTCAAAATACCATTTTCAATAAATAGAATATTTTTTCAGATGTTAACATTGATTATTCGTTCAGTAAACAATAATAAAGCAATAAATTGTTTACTAAACAAGAAGTTGAAGAGATTGAAGAGCATATTTTTACTGATCCGGAGCTCATGAAGACTATCGATAAATAAATGAAGGGAATAAAGTCACGCAAACGAGTCAAGACTAGTAATAACGCAAGCAGAGAAAGCTTATAAGACGATGAGATAAAGCCCAATACTTATTTTAAAATTACCAATGAAGTGTATTTACAGTGAATGATTCAGCTGCCTTAACCTTCTAAAATATGAATAACTATTATTTACAGAAGCAAATATCGAATTATTAATATTTAAAATTATGTAATTTTATTGATGAGAACCATCAAGAGAAGTTTCTTTTGTTGGAGGTCACCATTGTGTAAATGTGTCCTCCTTTGCGCTTGAACAATCCAATCTCTGTTTTGAGGTCCTCGATCTATTTCGACAGGAATTTTATCAAATCCTTAAGATTCTGCCTCTCCTTTTCCAGCTAATCTTTTTTAGACACGTCATAATTTTTCTATATCGTGGAATATGTACAAAAAGCTGTTTATTAGTGGAATCCAATTTCTTTTTCAGTTCGTTTTCACGGTCTCCAAGTTCAGTAATATCGTTGATAACTTTAGTGTTCTGTCGTTTGGCCTCAAGAAGCTCTCGTTTTCTCTCCTGCAAACTTTCTTTGAAGTGCTAAATCTTCATAAGTAAAATGGTACTCTTTTGCTAACTTATCTCTATTCTTTTTTGTAGAGATCTCGCATTTATTTAACTTGGTCGTTCGGTTCAAGCTCTTTTAGCTTTTACATTTCGAAAGTATTTCCGAACTTTAGGAGTTGCTTTTATTCATATTCCTTTCTTTTGACTTCAATTGTAGTCGAAGCCTTTTCCACTAGTTAAGTGAGTTTGGTCAATTTCTTCTTTAGATTGGTTTATTTTTTGCAAATATCCGCTGTTTCTCGCTCTAATTCGACAATACGTTCCCCAAGGCGAGTAAAAGCATTTCGAGTAAATAATATTGCATTATTAAAATCTTCCTGGAGACGGGGTCGATTTCCAATGGCAACTTGATATTAAAGCTGTGAGAAGCTGACGGGTAATGTCACGAGAACCTGATTTATTTTAAGCAATTTCTTCTTTTGGTAGGTTTTGAGCTCCTTCTAGGCTGCTGACAGGGATGTTGTTATATTTTTGATTTTTGTGTTGATCTGATTTCGTTGCTTTTACAGATCACTTTTGCGTTTTGAGTACTCCTCGATCTTTTCGTCATATTCGCATATCTTTCGTACTCTTTCAAAGTTCTTATGATCATTTTAAATGACTGTAATATCCGGCTTTTCCTATTCGTCTTCAAATTAATCTTCACTTTCTTCTTATTCCTCTTCCTCTTATTCTTCTTCCTCCTCATCTTCATCTCTCTCACTTTCTTTCTGCTTCTCTTAGAGTTAGGCTTGCTTTTTCAATTTGTTGATGCGCTTTCTTTCTCTTATTTTGTAGTAATGAATGATGCGCTATCTCATTTCGTCGTCATCAGGATAAACAAACTCACGCAAAATCTTTTTCTACTATTCGTATTTTTTCTTAAACTATTCATTGAATTCCTCCACCTCGCTGATTTCCGTTGTTAACTGGAGATAATTGCTTTAAAGAGTCGTTTTTTATGTTCCCAGAGTTTGTAACTGTTCCATGAGGCTCATATCATAAGTCTCCATGTCTCTGAAGATGATAAATTACTGAGAATAAGTAAGTATTTTCATCTCAACTAGGTTCAAATCACTCTGCAGCTGATACTTGGTTTCCTTTAGTCTCTGCAACTCATTATCGAACTCTTCCACTTCGCCAAACAATTCTGCCTTTAATTGCTACTTTTCTGATTGCAATTTCATTCTATTAATTTCTTTTAGTTAATCCTCCAAGGCTGATTTCTTAATACGCATATTATTTCTTGGTTTAATCTGCACACCAACTTTCTCATCCTTTCGCTAGGTAACCAATTTTTTAATACGAGGGCGTTTAATCTTTTAAGTTTAATTCTTCTTTTGATCTTTATCGTCAGTTGCTGCCATTCCCATTCCAGTAGTCTTTTTACTGGCCTCTTTTTCTCGTTGTTTCATGAGTAGATGCTCTGCAATATCTTCCTCCGTAACTTCAATTTCTGTTTCCAGTAATTAAACATCCTCATCAATTTCAAACATAATATCTTCTTATTCGACATTCAGTTCTTTATTAATTCTTCTTATCTTTTCGTTCAATGGTTCTAGCTTGTCAATTAAAGTCTTTTTGGTTTGCCTTAAATCTTACAGCTGAGCATTGAAATTTTTCTTTTCCTCGTGCAAATATTGATAATGCAAGAAAAGATGTTTTTTTTTGCGACTCACATTAAGACGTTCATTCTCTGGAACTACGTAATCGGGAGAGCATTTAAGTTTGTAGTCCCCTTTAGTGGCAATTGCCTGAGAAAGTTCTTTTTAGAACTATGATTCTGCTTCGCGAATCTTATTTTTAACTTCCATATTTTCTTCTTTTAATTTTTTTTGTTCCTTCAGTTTCATTTAGAGAATGGCTTTACTCTGTTCAAAACTCGTTGTTGTTCTCTCCTTACGATCGTGTCCCATTGACTGTTGTTCCTCGTGAATTATCTTTTCAATTTGTTCTAGTTCCTTTTCAATATAGTCTGTGAGCTTGTTCATTTTAAAGGAAGAGACTATATTGGGCTTGTTAATTCCCTTCACTGCAAATTTGTCAAATTACAGCACATTAATAAAATAATCTTCCAGTTTACGCTTTCTGCACGCAGCATATTCTTAGTCCCAAGCTAACTCTTTTCTAGTTTCTTCTTATTACTCATCAACACGCTTTTGGAAGGCAGCAGTATACTCTGGATCAACGATCATATCTTCTGCTGTTAATTTGGCGAGTTTATCGTTTTAGTTTCGATTGGCTTCCACTATTTATAGGAAGAGTCCTTGAAGCTCTTTTATCTTTTTTACTTTGCGTATTTTAACCTTTTATGCTTAAGAAAGTTTGGAATCTTCTTCGGCCTTTAGCTTTTCATCCTGTAGGCAGTAAATGCTGTTGTCAGATATATCGACATCGGCGTCTCTGCCGAAATCGAGTTTGTCGGAGAAATTTGCAGCACTAATGCCAAGGATGACTGTTGGAATACTTACTTGGGAGGAATCGACATATTATCCCCTAACTCCTTTAATAAATGCACTATGGTCAATTTTGTGAACGAGTAAAGTTCCATCTTCGGACGTACTCATAACTGCAGTGTTTTAGATGTTCATAGCCAATTTTCGAACAAGTCCGTAGTTCTGATCAAAGCAGTATTTCCTTAAATAATTGGTTGGTTCATATTTATGCCTCAGTTCCCAACTGCCATTATAGTAGCCAATTGAGATAATATCCGATACTTCAGAATAGCCTAGAAAAGAGGTTCGCAATTTAGGAATTTAAATACCTGAAATAGGTCTATCTTTAGAGAAATCAACAACGTAAAGAAAGCCCATATATTTACCATCAACTGAACACAGAATTTGATTGCAATTGTTATCGTAATAGACAGCATTAAGAATAGGAGCAGGCTACCATTATTCATCCACCACTACTTCATCAACAACCCCTCCCTTCGTTTTCTTCAAGAGTAACTCTAACTCTAGATCTTCGCGATTTGGTTTTTGGGATTCCATCATTTTGATTGTGAAAGTGCGAACAGTAAAGTGCCTAAAAAACGTTTCACTGAAGTCACATTCCTTTTATCTGGGAGCCTATATTTCATGGAGTTTTCCATCTTGACAAGCTAACAGAATTTTTTCTCCGCTACGATCCCAGGTCAAATCATTGATTTTAAACCCAGTTTAGAATAAACAAAATGGAGTAATGTGATTAAGATGGGCACTGTCAACTCCTAAAAAGAATAATGATCCCATAGTATCAGCAACTACAACCACATTGCCCTCCCTATTACACTTTAAGCGAATAATTGGATTTTTGTGAGCCTTAAAAGCGCGAATCAATGTAAACTTCTTTTATTAGAGACCTATAAAACGAATAATTCCATCTGAAAAGCCTACAACAAGCATGCGTCCATTATTCTTTTTGGAGAAAGGGAGCCAATCAATGCAGGTAGCTTGACTATTAGTTGCAAAGCGACGATGATAAAATTCCTTACGGTTGCCATAGTCCCAGAGTCGAACACAGCCATCATACCCGGTGGTTATCAAGCAGTTGTTGAGAGGAGATACAGCATAATCAGTAAATTTACCAGAGTTAAAGGTGAGAATGAGCTCACGTTTATCATTTTCAGGAAAATACTTCCACAAAGCCCCAAGGGCATCTTGTACAATCCAAAAATCATTTTCAATTGCAATCCAATTAATATATGCAGGTTTCTTTCCCTCTGACTCGAAGTAGATTTCTTTCTCTGGTTTGATATAGAAATTAAATTTTTAATCAGATTAACCTTGATTGATAGCCTGTGCGTCCCAAAAACGAATATATCCATCTGATCCAGCGCTGATTATCTTTTTATTGTATTGTTTGACATATTAGATGTGCCCATCATGACAAAGTTTTTAAGGACTAATTGCCACCACTGATTTTACTAAGTTTCCTTACCATAAAAGCATCTTACCATACTCAGAGGAACTTAATACATTTCCGTCTTCAAATTATGCGTAGGACACAACATCAGATAGCTCAAATTGGCCGAACTTGGCAATATCACCTTGCAATTTTAGGCCTGTGAATGTTTAGGATATTTTCCAAAATCGAATATGTCCTGTTCCGCTGGTTGTCAACCATTTTTAGTTGAATTAACTGAAGGAAACTCGATATACATCCTGACTAAAAGCCTTTGATTTAAGGAGAAGTCGTTCCTGTTTCCACTCCCAAACAGTTAACAGAAAATCAGGATCTGCTCCAACTGAAGCAAGCATTTCGCCACTTCCTGAAAAGTTAACACAAGAATAAGTGCGCTCTGTTCCTTTGCGCAATATACGATATAGCTTTAATGAGGGATACTCATAGATATATATATTGGGGAAGATGCCCATTTCTGCCACAGCGAAATATTTTTTTGAAGGGTGAACAGTGATAGACCCAATTCCTCCACGATCACGGGAATAAAATATCTTCTTGTCTTTGGTGAAATGATTGTAAATTGTGTAGCTGATACCAGCCGCAAATATTATAGTGTCTCGATCTAATACCTGAGCATTGTAGCGTTTGAAACTATCGTGACCGTAGAAGCCATCCAATTTCACTACACATTAGGGAATTGGACTTTCAGAATGACTGAACTCAATATGCTTCTAATCGTAAAAGAAATCATCTGCAATCTATTTTACATTTTAAATACTTTATTGATTTCTTCGAGTGGTTGCTACTCACTTCCCTCTAGAACTTCGCCTTCAGGAAGGATTGAGTCAGCCAAATTGACATTGTTTAAACTGTTTTCTGAATTGGATTTGGCGACTCCAAATCTTGGAGGTTCTCCTATTCCACTGTTATTTGGTAGGGACTCTAGATGAACAAAGAAATACAATCTTTTGAAGTCTCGAATTCTTCAAGAACTTTCTTTGGTTTGATCTCTTCCCTTGCAAGTGTGTGCTGAAGAGTTTAATCCTGCGACATTTAAGTTTCAAATAATATAAAAGCTGACTTAAATATATCATCCTCAAAAACGATGATTACATGTTATCTTTTTGCAAGTTTAAAATATTATCTTTATATCTATCATTTAGAAACTTGCTATATTTTCTCCAATATTCCTTACTCTGATAGAGGATTTCTTCTTAAATTGATTTTTGGTTTAATATCTAGTCGAGGATAACACTTTAATTATTATAGTTCTGACTTTTTGTTCATTTTCTAAATGTATATAACCATTGCTCAATATTATTTTACTGAGGTAAATGTAAAAAAATGGAATTTTTTATCCTATCTGATATTTAAAAAAGAGAGAAACTCACATAATAGCATCAGAAATTTATCATTCATCTCTCTCTTTATCGTTCACGTTTCTCCTTAGGATCATTTCGAGATTTGATTTTCTTTAATTATTATTGAGTGTAATAAGTGATCTCCTTCTTTTCCTCCGATGGTTCATATTTCGACCCCTTTCTTCCATAAACTTTGAATCCATATATCTTTGGTACATATTGATTGGGTATCTCCTTCGGTATCAAATCCGGATAGACCTGAGTGACTTTTCGAGTACCATCATGAGAATGTTTGCAAAAGAACAGCCAAAGTAGGCTCCGTCAATATCATGACATTTCTTCTTTGGCATGTATACTTCTTGACATCGCGGACAGAATGTTTTTACTCTTGAAGTTCTGATTTATTAACTCATTCCTATCGGGAGAGTATGCTGCCTCTCACACAAAACTCGTGGGCAAACGCCAAAAGCTCCTTTTACATATTTTTCTCTCATAATGGCCAATCCTTTGGGAGTAACTATGAATCTAGCATGAATAAGTCCATAAATGTCGGTTGCCTCCTGATAGATGGACAAATATCTATATCAAGATGAAAGTTACCTTTAGTCTTAGAGTTACTAATCCTCTGGTGGGTCTTGTCTGAGTATCATTTCGAGTGCATCACTAATTGGAGAGTAAGATACTTGTAATGATCGAAAAGTTGTTTGAGACCATACAGGTTAAAGCTATCGCGGATATACTCCTCGTCGACTTTACAGAAAAACTGATGATCCTCTAAATTGCAAAACCAGCTGATCCATCCAATGCTTTCTTCTGAGCTGTATGAATCGGTGTCCGACATTATTATTTTCAATATTGAATTGACCACCTTATATCCCAAATCAATTTGATTCGTTAAATAAAAAGATATAACTTCCTATCTATCAATCATATCTATTTAATTTAATTTATGCTAATGCTCATCAAATCATTCTTTATTATCATAATTTATTTCTTGATTGAATAAATAGTACAATCTTAACATTTTTTCGCTGTATGCACAATAAATTACTCGTTAATTCAATGATTGGTCATCATATTGATTAATTGGTTTGATGAAGGTGAAATATTTAGAGATTCGCCTCATATGACATATTCTCTCGATATGTGCTTATTATAATTTAATGAGGGAGATATACTGTCATATTTATTTTGCTTTTGATTGTCTCTATCTGTTCCAATGCAATTTTTTTATCCTTAAATGCACGTTTAGACGAACCCTCGCCTTCGCAAAATGAGCAAATTTGACAAAAAAATAACTAGATGCCAATGAAAATCATTTCGGAAGCTGATCAATATGATAAAGATGTTAATTAAATGATAAATATAGTCTCCCAAAAAAACCACATAGTAAACATTTATTAAAGCA
>Ga0302188_10000947_pt1 | contig 23677 bp, 18 predicted proteins | sample II_Bog_E2_1_FD_198783 | JGI IMG/M metagenome (GOLD analysis project Ga0302188, IMG submission 198783) | Peat permafrost microbial communities from Stordalen Mire near Abisko, Sweden - II_Bog_E2_1 | ecosystem: Environmental > Terrestrial > Soil > Wetlands > Peat | place: Sweden: Abisko...
TTTACAAAGCTGAGTTATTAACTCCTTAAATTACCAACATTGGAACAATATAAAGAACAGAACGCAATAAATTTGTTAAAACCTCCATGCTGAATGCGTCTTTATCTAGAACATATATCAATCTTGACCAGAATCAGAAAATAAATTGAAAAAACATAAAGTAGGATGACCTTTGTTTCGCTAAAAGGACAGAACTCCAAATAATTGATAAGAGGATATCAAAACAAAGAAAGAAAATTAAAGCAGTGTAAATACTTGAAGAAAAATGATCAGCATTTACACCAGTATAAACAATATCAGTAATCTAAAATCGAAAAAAAGGATTATATTATTCAAAATAAGAATGGCAGCTTGAAAGAAACCAAAACATAAGTTTTAAGCTCAATTATCTATCTTTTCTTTATATATTAAGCTTTTTTGATTTATAATCTGATAATGGTGTCTTGTTGCTCTTTTTATTTTTGAGAATTCCCCATTTGTATTGTTGATATTATAAGAATATATCAAATTTTATGCAATAAAATTCATATTAGATTAAAAAATTCAATAAAATATAATTAATATAAGGACATAATAATCAGCGATGCAATTTCTCCTTCATCTGGGGCACGCGATTTTCCACGTCTTTCAGCACATGAGTGTTATATATGTCTTGTTGTGGTTGCCTTTTCGTTGAGAAAGTTCCATGTTGTTCAAGTCTTAGTTGAGCTTTCTTTTCTAGCTTGAGTTTATCTTTTCGATTTATGCTAGCAGTTGTTCATCATTTTGGTGTTCATGTTCAAATAAATAGTTGTAAGGATCTTGTTGTTGAATGTTTTGCTGTTAAACATTTTCATAATAATATCCTTGACTTTCCTCATTTTCCTATTCCTATCTTTGTTCATCTCATGTAATTAGCGCAATGCTTGTTCATTCTCTTCTAATTGCTGTTGTTCATAGGGATTTTGAAGCCCAACTTGTTGAATATCCCCTGCTTTGTGATAGTCGAACCTGTTATTGATAATTGAGCTATCTATTTAACGGTTGGAGTTACCCTTCCTGTTTTTTAAATCTTTTATTCTTTCCCCTAGTTTGATTTTATTCCCTTAGCGGATTATTTTAGGAGGTTCTGGATATTGATTTGATGGAACTTGTTCCACATTCCTCGGATAATTGTTTATCAGTTGGGTTGGTTGTTTCCTAAATTCATAGAACAAATTTGTGAGGTTCTTTGAGATTATTGATTTGAAGACGAGACTCTAACCTAATGTCTGATCGGTTGAACTGGAATAAATTGGAAAATGGGCGGTTGTCATTAGAAATTCTGGCGCTAAACATGATATTATTAATCAAATACCTATTCTCCTTCTATTTACATCGGCTATTCCTCATCTATTTACTCAGCCTATTATTCTATCAATTCATGAACTGATTAATGAACTGATTAATTTCTCTCCCTCTCTCTTTCCTGTTGGAATATATGGTTAGGCACGCTATCGAGTATGTGATGCTATCCACATATTATATAAAACTCTAATAAGTGCTTGTAATAATTTAGAAAAAAAAATCAATAAGAAAACAGTTACCGTATTTAGCAAAGATTATGTTATTAATGATTACTTTAAACGAAGTCAAATCGTAAGGTATTCATCTGTTTACATAATATAATAAGCTCAGAAAGAAGTTGTCATCTCAATGAGGAAGTAGAAGATATATATTGTTGAGCTAATGAGGAATATGGCTTATCTAAAAGGAAAAAAGAGATAAGCTAAAATCAAAAAGAAGTAGAACTATCTTCTAAAGTAGTTCTTCTATTAAATTTATGCAATCATTTAATTTCATCATTATCCAAATTTAAAAATATTTATGAGTTAAAGTTAATTCCTGATTGAATAAGCATGCAGAAGCGAAAATTATATTGCCTTGTTTAAACGTTGATAATGTTGTCGAGAACAAATAAGCATAGTTTCAATCTTATAAATTTCATTGATTAGATCTGCATATTTATCAGTTTAGAAGATAACTTAGGATACATATGTCTTTAATTGTGAATATTTAAGAATAATGGCATAGGATCAAGCTTTGTTTGTCATCTTAATTTTGTCTTATTAGATGTCTCCTTTGATTTGACTCGAGTCACAAGTTCATCAAATCCTTCGATGAATGATTGGTTTAGATCCTTTTAGCTGATTTCCTATAAATCATGAATTTATTCCTCTTCAGAGCACTCCTACTATATCGCATCGCCGAACATTAAGTTGTCCATATTCTTAAGATTCGCAGCTAAAGTGATTTCCAAAAATGTTTTGATTTCTTCGCTGTCCATTTTTTTGATCATTCCTGGGTTTTGCTTATATTTGTTCAAGCTAAGTTATTCAAGAGTTACAGGGATCGGTAAATAGGCTCAACCATCTTTTTGTTTTATAATTCATCTGTTCGTAAAGTCTATAAGTCAGTTTATACAAAACTTTGGTCCAATGACTGAGCTGACTATTTACATTTTGTTATGATCGAAAATATTTAGCATTTGTTTGTTGGCAGTACATTACTTATTTTATTTGCGTTGAAACTTGTTTGAGGTTGTTTCGCAGAAGAGCATTTTTCAAAATCATGATGTGTTTTTTATTGAGGAATTTTCTGTGAAATTTGAGGAAATCTTTCAACTTTATGTTAATTTTGCTTCAACTTATCATTATTTTTGGAAGGTATTTCTGCTATGGCAGACTATTTACTGTTACTATTTTGAGAAAACCTTATTGCTTATTTATCATGTATAGGATAACTTTATTCTTGAACATTCATCGGATTTTTCATGACCCCTGCTTCAGATAAGTCTTGTTCATTGTCTATTGTAGCCTATATCTTTTAAATTTTCGCATTATCCTTATAATCTGAAGTGAATACTTGATTTTAATTGGTGGCATTATATTGAAAAAGCTCATTGATATGAGTTTGTGCCAGCTTCCAACTATTATTTTGCTTAATGTCTGTGAGAAGCGAAGCTTCAATTTCATTTGTAAAAAATAAAAAAAAGTTAATATATCTACCAAGAATGGACTTAAGTCTATATCAGGCTAAAATTACTTTTGTTGATATTAAGCCACTTTATATCTCACATTAATTTGTATTTCACTCCATTAAATTTGTTGAGTCTCTTTGTTAAACTCAGGCTTTTTTATTGGATAATTGTCTTCAAATTGAGTACATAAAAATAGAAGCCAGTCATTCCGTTAATTTTAAATGGGATTAGCCACTGATTGCAGTATCTACTCTACATTCAAACGCCGAGCAGTTTCATAAATACTTTATCCTAATTTTATTGAAATCAGCAAATTTCTTTCCACTTCATAGTGGATTAATGCAAGTTAGCTGACACCTTTGCTCATCCATTTTTTATACCTAAATTAGAGAATCGTACTTTCTAATGTAATAACTGGTTTTAAATCCAGATAATTGTTTCCTTATAACACTATTTGAACGTTTTGTCAAACTCGAAGCTAAAAATTTTGCTCTCTCTTTCTCAAAACCCTGAAAACATAAAAATATAATCCATTGATCATAAAGACTCCATGTATCGTAATTTGTATAAAATACATTTGCCCATTTATTTTTTATAATTAAGTCCCCCCAACTCTAATGTGAAACAATTGCCTTAGTAAGGAATTGCTAAATGGGATCCGATATTTCTTCCAAAGGTGTTTTTCTCTCAAATATTTATTTCTTGAGCCTAAATCCTTTAATTTTTACATATTTAGATGGGCTTTGTAATGTTATTTGCTTTCATTAAATTTATCAGTGTCATCGCAATTTAAAACTCTTTCAAGGAATTTTTCTTTTATAAATTTTTCTTCCTCAGTTTTGTATTCAATAAGAGAAGCCATGATAATTAAAGATTTCACTTTATCTTTTGTTCTTTCAAACAACAAAATTGGAACTGAAGATATTAATCTAATTGATTGTGAGTTATCCTTGGAGTTCAGTGAGTATTTATCGTTGGAATGACAATTTTCTTGTTTATACAAAGATGAAGACTCCCTTTTAATAAGATTGGTGTTATTTTAGTTTTCATCATTTGCTTATTGAATTTTATTTTCGTTATTTTTAGGAAAGCTCATAATTTATTTTTTCTAAAAACTTGAATTCATCAGAAAGAGCTCGTTTATGTGGTTTTAGGCTATTTTCCAACTACTCTTTTGCTTAATATCGGAAAGAAGAGAAGCTTCAATTTCATTGGTAAAATATTCCGAAAATTTTAAAAAATTTGTATATTGATTCAGAATTTAAGCTAACCTATATTAATTCAGAATTTACTTTTTTTAGAAATCGTTGACTTTATGTCTGACATTGATCTTATGCTAAATCCATGTAAATTTTTGTTTTACAAAATTAAAATCCGGTTTTTTCGTGGGATAATTGTCCTCAAATTTAGTGCATAGAAAAAGAATCCAATCATTTCTATCATTTTCCAAAGGATTGAAAGATGACTTTAGTATTTCCTCTAGGTTTAACCTTTCAGCAGCTTATTAAAAGGACTCTCCAAGTTTAATTGAAATCAACAAATTTCTTTCAATTTCATAGTGAATCATTTTAAGTGAATTGATATCTTTACTAATCCATTTTTTATATCTTAATCAATCAAAATTTACTTATTATGATAGTAGTTGGTTTTAAATCCATAGGTCTGGATCATCATGATTTTGTTTGAGCGCTTTATGATGTTAGAACTTAAAAATTTAGCTTTTTCCTTTTAGAATCCTTGAAAACAAACAAATATAATCCATTGTTCATAAAGACTCCAAACTTCATGGTTTTTAACAAATAGCTTTCCCCACTTGTAGTTATCAATTATGTTCCCCCAATTCTAATTTGCAAGTATAGCTCTAATAATCAATTGCCTGAATGGATCAGTATTGTCTTTTTATGTAAGTAGACCATCTTCTATTTTTCCCTTCAGCCTGAATGAAAAAATATCTACATCAAACGAGCTTTGTTTCCTTCTTTGATCCTTTTGCCCTCACTTTAACCAATATTTAGAAATCTTTCAAGAACTTTTTAGCGAATGAATTTGTCTTCGGGCTTACAAGGAAGCATGGAGACCAGTGTCAGGAGTTCATTGATTTAGTCTTTACTTCTCTGTCTCATGAGTATTGGGATGGAGGATATCATGGCAAATGAAGCCTATTGATTATAAAGTCAATTAATAAGCCTTAGTATATATTGTTATAATGAGATGATTTGTCAAATTAATTTGCCTACAATCAATAAAAAATAATCATAGTATATCTTAATCAAAATTGGCTTATTCTAAAAAAACATATTTCAAACAATATACAAGACTTACTTATTTATAATTATATGCTTAGTTTTTAAAAAATTAAGAATACTTAGATATTTCTAAATTAAAATACAAAAAATAAATGATTTTATATACTAATCCTTTCCAACTAATATCACCCTCTAATTATTGCCAATTTAAAGAATGAAAAATTTAGATATTGTTATCTTTATCATATTCAAATGGTTACCTTAACAATTAATATTAAACAGCAATTGAGACACAACTTATTATCATTATCGTTATTATGTATTGATGCTTTTATATTATTAATTCAACGGATAATAATGGTACTTAGTCTAAATAGATTGAGAACAGCCTTTAATAGTTACGATGTCACAGACCGAGATTATCTTGATTATGAAGAATTGTTTACATTACTCAATAAACTTGGTGGAACCATGTTTTAGGAAGAAACTTTTGGAGAACTATGGGATGAATGCACCCTAAATTCGAGAGGCCAAGCCCGTGTTGGTGATTTTATGAATTATATCATCAAGGCAGAAGAAATATTAATTGGCAGACTTCAATAGGTGGAAGGTACCTATCTTATCATCAAGATGAAATTAGTCAGCAATTATAAATCAGGAAAAAACAAATCATATCTCAATAAAACCTCGACAACCTTAAATACGAGAAGCAATAAATCCAAGAAAGTTTAGAAATCATTCGAAAACCTTTTTCTCACTATCAATCAAGTCCTAAAAAATAACTGCAATAAATATCAGAGCCAATTATGCTTAAATAAGTCCCATTTTAGGAAAAATATACAGACAAAACTAGCCATAATAATAATAACACCTCTGATTCTCTGACTTGGATTTTCTATATTAGTCTTTGCATTGCTGGAATAAATTTAGCAAGTTCACTCTATGTAAACCGCTTTATTGATGTAAATTGTATCACATTTAGCTCTTAGTATGCCTTTTTATCGTCTCCAGTTTTTTGCTTGAAGCAATGAGCAAAGTAGTATTAAAATTTAGTTTTTATTTAGTTCTGCTTTCCTTTGGTAGTGATATAATTTGGATCATAATATATACTCGCACTTTCTGGTATTTGTAAATAAACTACGACTTTCCCATCTCAATTACTTCTTATTTGAGATTGATGGTAGTGCTAATTTTGGTTAGCTTACTTCTAAAATTGCCCCTCATCTATTTAACAGCGAGTCAGTTCTAGTATGATGATTAGGAGATTTATTAACTGAAAATCTTAGGAAAATCTTTAGTGATTCAGAAATAGGCCGATCATGTTATTGCTAACGATAGCCCAATTCTTTATGCCCTTATTGAACAATAGACCAAACGATCAAATTTTGAATGATTTTTTTAAGATAATGTTTGCTCAATAACTTCTATGATTTTTTGAAAGAGAAAGATATTTTTCATAAATTGTTGATATCTCCTTTGCAATAAAGGTTTATTGTCATCATAGTATTTCTTTTTTGCCAATAAATCTTTTAATTAAAATTGAATTTTGCTCTATTAATCTAAGCAATTACTCTCTTTATTATTTTAAATAAGACTCTATATATGATTAAAATCACCTCTTATCCGAAATGGCTAAATTATGATTCGTTAATTTATTGATTTAAATAGAAACCGTAATATTGAATGAGTATATAGTAAAAGTATTACATGTCTTTTTAGGGTTTTTATTTACTGATATTACTTGACGCTGTATAATTTCAGATCAACTAACCGCAATGCACTCATAAAGACTATCTGATGCAGACAGTGTTGAAGGTTTTGACCATCCTGATGATAAGTCCACTCGTTCCGTACCTCCAAACAAATCATCTGCTGATGATCAGTTGTAGTTAATGAACCGCACTCCATACAAGAAATCTCAAGATTCAATGTCCATCAAAACTGAGCCTAGTACCCCAGGCTTTTAACGTGGGGACATTAATTTTAATTTTATTCCACTTGAAGAAAGCTCTACTCTCAAATCCCAAGAAACAAATGTTGTGCTACCCCAAGTTGAAACTGCTAGTAAAAGTTTGTTGCCTATTTTATTCACTAAAGTAATTGAAGGAGAACAAAAGCTTACAAATCAGTGGAAAGCAATGATAAAATGCGACAAATATCTCAGATTAGTTTGTGCTATTATCAAGACATATCGAGCTTATAAACCAAAAACACATCTGAACAAAGTCTATAAAGAACTTATCCTTGCTCGGAGGGTCATCCGCTGGGAGGGTAAATACGATACTCTAATTGAATTGTTTTCTCAAAAAATTGAAACTCCTATGAAACTCTTTAAAATATTTCAAATTACAGGAGATATTGTAGACTTAACAGCTTTTTGGCTCAAAACTTGTAGCACTGGAAATAAATCAGAAAAAATAATTGAGAAATTGGAGCAAATAGAGAGCAATTTTTATTTTTTAGAGTGCATTATTTGGACAGGAATATATGCCTATCGTTACTATAAACTGAAAAAAGAAGCTGGATCAGACTAAAAGAAATTACTTGAAGCAAAAAACAAATTATTTGAAAATGGAATTAAGTTTATAAAGTATGTGATGGATGTACTGACTTCATACAACAACAGTTCTCTGAAAGCTCATGCTGGACAAATAAATTTAAAGATCGCAGGTGTGCTAACAGTTTTGTCATCATTAATCGGTATCTTTCTCTTGTGGAGGTGAAATGTTTGATTTTATATTTTAATTTGCAAAATTAATTTGATTCAATTACAATAAGTCTACTAACAGTAAACTCTCTGAAAGACTTCCTTAATTCTGATCATGCCATCCTCCATATGCAGAACATATTATCTCTATAAAGTAAGCTATGCAATTTTACCTCTTGGCATAGTTGATCATGAAACTCATATATATTTTATTATTATTTGAATGGAGGAATTCTTTAATTTTTCTTGTTTATTATAATTAATTCTATAGTTTAATCTTAAAATTCAAAAAATATGCTAATCTTCTGTAATTTAAATGAAACTAATTTCTAACAGAAAAATAATTGACCTCTCTCGTATCATCGCTGGACCTTATGCCACAATGGTATTAGCAGATTTCGGATGTTAGATCATAAAAATTGAACCTCCAGAGGGCGATCCGACTAGGCAGTATGGTCCTCCATGGCATGAACAAGAGTCGACATATTTCATGTCTATCAATCGAAATAAAAAGAGTCTGGCTCTAAATCTTAAATAAGAGAAATGCAGACAGGTTCTTTACAAGTTAGTAGCAGGAGCCGACGCAGTTATTTAGAATTTTATTCCAGGAGTTACTTAAAAATTAGCAATCGACTATGATACTCTCAAAAAGTACAACTAAAAATTGGTTTATTGTTCAATTTCAGGCTTTGGTGATATTGGAACCCGCCAAAAATAACCAGCTTTTGATATCCTAATTCAGGCAGAAGCTGGATATATGCATCTAACTGGACCCCCTGAGGGAGATCCTTATAAATTAGGGTTTGCCATTGCTGATGTGGTGACAAGTCTCTATGCAGCCAACGCATTAATGGCCGGATTAATCTACAAAATGCAAAATAATAAAGGTATTCATTTGAAAACTAGTCTCTACTAGTGCGGAGTCGCTGCCTTAGTTAACATTAGCTCAGGTTATCTCAATGGAGGAGTGAATCCCTAACGTTTGGGCAATTATCATGCAAGTATTGTTCCTTATGGCTTGTATAAAACTAAAACATCCTCATTAATAATAGGCGTTGGAACCTCACAACAATATGATCGTCTCATTACAGCACTGAATTTATAGGATCGTTCTGATTTTAAAACAAATAAACTTCGCGTTGACAACAGAATCCAGTTTGATGAAATGTTCAATGCTGTTTTGGCAAACTACACCACAGAATAACTTATATTTATCCTATAAAAGAATAAAATTCCCTTCGGACGTATAAACGATTTAAAAAGCTTATTTGAGGGACAAACTGTCAAATAACTAGGGCTGGTAGAACAAATTGGAACTAAAAAATTTGTTCGCAGTCCTATCCGCACTGATCAGGATAATATGGAGAAATTGACTTCTCCTCCAGTATTTAATGAAAATGGGAGGGACATTCTTTAAGAACTTGGCCTCTCATAACAGGAAATAATGGAAATTTAATTTTTATCTAAAAAATGATTGGCCCATAGCAATTAAAGCAATTATATTTTTATTTCTTTTTATGATGCAAATACAAAGAGATTGGATTACTTTTGAATATTTTTTTCCACCTTTCAAATTATAAATGCAAAATATGAAAATATTTCTGAGGTTTATTAAAAATTTTCAAGTCTTTGAACGAGTAATATTCAATTAATGTAAGGAACTAAGACGATACTTTAATGAAATATGAAAGGACTCATAAGATTATTCGCACAATTTTTCCAAAGAATATTATAAAAATAAACAATTATTTTTGTTAGATTCCTAAAATCATTTGCATCGATAAACTTTAATTGATCAACTCATTTTTTGATTTATATGTTTGACTTTTCTTCTATTATTCATATATTTCAAAGTAAGGTATTTTAGAAAAAATGGGCTGTGGCATTATTATGACTGTAGTTGAAACTAAATCCATGATTTAAAATGATGGAAAATTCCCAATCAAACGAATTATGCGTATCGATTCTAAGGCAACCTTCGAACAGCATTTATCTACTCAACCTGATTCAAGCACTTTCGAAGTAAATACAAAAAACAATGAATCCAAGATTATTTCAGCGATTGTGGAGAATAGTACTTTAAAAAATAATACAACATAAACTATTAGTAAATCAGCAATGAACAAGAAGGAAACACCCAATGATACAGCAACAACTTATATTTTAAAAAAGCCTCAAAAGGAGCAGTAAAAATCTAATATAGGAAAGAAAGATGTCGCAATTAAACCAAAAATGTAAAGCAAGCCTCAAGCTGATAAGAAAACGCTTCCTGAAAAAGCAAAACGAGAATAAAAAGAAACAGTCGCCAAATTAACCGAAAATAATAAATAAAAACAATAAACCTTAACTAAATAAGGAATAAAAAGATTATCTAATAAAAATAATGAATAAAAAATAATTCCTGAACAGAAATTAGCAAAAAATGTATCTCCACCATCAATGAAACCGCCTTTATAGTTGGCAAATCAAAAACAGACTGTCAAAGAACAGAAATAATAGACCAAAATAAATCCGAAAATATAAGTTAAAGATAAATAAGATATTGGGAAATCATCACTTTAAACCAAAAATATTCCCAATAATGAAAATATTGACAAAGAGATAATATAAAATAATAATAACAAAAATATAGAAAAGAAGCAAATCCTTATTTAATAATTACCAAGCAAATCTAAAGTCAGCAACCCCATAAAAGCAAATAAGGAATTGAATAATGATAATTCCATTGCCAATTTAAAATCGACCGAATAAGCAAAAATACACAAAGACAAAGTTTCTTAGAAATAAAATATAAAAGTTGAGACAAAATTAAAAGTCGGAGAATATGCACCAGATCTGAACTAATTCAAGAAGAAAGCAGAAATATAAAAATTTAAGCTTGAAGAACAAAAAATTAAAAATTAATAAAAGAAAATTATGAATGAGAAAAAGAAAAATGATGAATTGAAGAAATTGCAGGAATTCAAGAAAAAAGTATAGAAGGAGGAAAGGAAGAAATTAGAGAAAGAGGCAAAATAAATTAAGAATATTTATCAAGTATGATCATTTTATCACTGATTAAACGAATAATAACAATGTTTTACCATTAATGTTTCAGTTTAAAACAGATATTTATATAAGTTTAAAACAAATCAGTTATTTTTGCTTCAAATTTATCTTTCTGCAGGAGTGCAGTAATCCATTTAGAGAAACTTAAAAATGTCTCTTTAGGTAGTGAGCATTGGAATATTGCCCCCTTTCCATATTTTTTGCTGACCATTCCTCTCTTTCGGTTTCAAACCATGATCAGACAGCATAAGGCCCTTATTATGGGCTTACATCCGCATCGTGCGGTTGAAAAGATCACTACCAGTGAAGTATAGTACCGCAAAAGCATATTGATCCAACGGATAATGTTTTATATCTATGCGATGATGCTATCCCTCAATGAAGCAGACACCCATATACGCAGAGTTGTTATGACCATCAAAGAGACGGGGTTGTGATAAGCTTTCAGTAATAATTTTTTTTCTTGTTAATTCTGAAACCAATTGTTGCAGCAGATTTCTTTCTACTGATCCATCATGTCTACAAATTAGAATATCAATATCTCCGCAAGTAGCTTTTCCTCGGCGATAAGATCCCACAACCTCAATTTGATGCATTTGATTTGACAGTACTTGAGAATAAAAAACCTCTTTAACTTATTCAAAGATGCGAGTAACTTTATCTCGGGGAATTCTTTTCGAGAACTATTAGAAATATTTTAAACCAACTGATATATTTTTAGAAATTAGATCTGGTCTTTTTCTTAGGTCTTCAACAGTCTTAATTCCCATGCTATAAAATTCCTTAGCTTTTTTAGACCCGATTCCCCAGACTTTCTCAAGTTATTTGCATACTGCTATTTCTCGATTATTTTTAAACTTATTCATTTTTGACATTGTGCCCGTCTATAGAACCTCTTTAGCCTTTTAACACATGTTTTGGGTTAGTCCATTGATCTCTCTTATGTCTTCGATGCTACTTAACTCTTTTGGATGACTTTTGATGGCTGCAACGGCCCGCACATAGTTAAATTGCCTAGGATCACCTGTTCTTTTGTACATATCTGAAAGCTACATAAATTTTTCACAGATTAAATCGTTTCTTGGAAAGCTATGACTTGCGAAATGTTATGGAAGAGAGTACCAAACCAGTCGTTTATCTCTCTTATTTTACCATTTAAATTAAGGTTAGTCCATTTTAGTTGGAGATGGTTTGGTTTATTTCCTTTCTTTTTATAAGGATTTGTCAACTTTATAAGTATCTCTTTTATATTTTTCCTTTTATTCAGGTTTAGCAATAAACTATTTACGAATTGGCTCATGCTTTAAAATCTATTGGGATATTGACACTGTTTTAAAAATATTTTCAGTTTATTTTTTAACTTATTGTGATTAGCCTACTGTTGATTCTAAAGATTCAACAGGAGAAATAGATAGATATTTCTTTTGTTCAGCTGATTTTACCATTCCTTATTATTATAGATATTTTTGTTATTTTTTCATTTCATTTCTTTCTTATTCTTTCGACATGTTAGCTTATGGTTATCCTTTGTTTTTAACTTCAGTTTTGCATTTATTTATTGACGTTTAATTTATTTCTTAAGTATTATTGGTATTTTCAACTAATTTTACAGGCAATCTAGGACGAATCAGTGTAGAGTTAATTAATTCAGCATCCAACTTACCTTTGGCTATTTCTGCTGAAGTAATTTAATTGTTATTTGAATTATCATAAATGAGGTAATTACTAGGATTCATCTTCTTAAGTTTTTTGAGGCAGTCCAAAATGAATTCATATTTTATTATTTTTTAATATTTTACTAATCCCCTTAATCTATTGCGAACCATCTCAATGTCTGTTTTTTAACTTATAATAACAAATTGTGCCTCAGTTTCATGCATTTTATCGTCGTACTCCAATATTTGTCCTCCTTGAGTAAATATCCCTATGATAGAATCTTTCAGTTTGTCATTAGGCGGGTCGTTTTCAGGATCCAGCATTGGAATGCAAAAAGACATATTCGAGAAAATTCCATCATTGATAATATTCTTTTTGGCAAGATTCTTGACGTCTTTGAAAATGGGTAATCGTGACTATCTTTCAGGTGATTTTTGACGTACAGGCATAGCTACTCTCAATACTTTAAGATGCTCTTTCAAAGCCATATTAGTTGCGAGGTTCATATCTTGAATTAATAAAGGGTATTGGCTTCTGAATACATTTTAATCTCTGGATCTATATATACAACTAGGCTAAAATAATTTTAAAAATAAACAATTTTAATTTTAGACTTTAAATATGAATATAACAATTTGAATATGTTTTCTATTTAAATAAAATTATTGATAATAATGATAAACTTCCTATTTAAACAGATAGTCGTAACTGTAAATTTTGATTCAAGTACCATTGATGATCATTCATCGTTCGAATCTTTAAGTGGGAAAAGTAATTACAATACTGATAATGCACTAATTAATAATTATATTTAATTGTTTTAGAGGTGATTTTAGTGTTTTTCCTTTTTTCCTTTTTTTTTTTTTCCTTTTATATTTAAAGTGTTCTCAACTTGTATATTAATTAAAAGCATATGCTTTTAATAAAATAAAAGAAATATATATATGGCTCATATTTAGATTGATTTTGATTTACCATAATTGATAAACAATGATCTAACAGGATTAAATGTTCAGATTGTTAGTGACTCGCTACGCTCCCAAACTGGTGAAGACCAAGAAGCAAGCCTCCTATATGCTGCAAGACAAAAAAGAACTTCAAGAAATACCTCTCGATTAAGCCATCAGAAATAAATCCGACCCTAAACTTATGGATGAAGCTTATAACCCTCAGGCCGTCTAAAAATATTGGAACTCTTGGTGGGAATAGAAGTATATTTGAATTTATTTAGCAAATTTTTCCATGCCAACAACAAATCCAACAACCCCAAAAAGTTTACTATATGTCTTCCCCCACCTAATGTCACTGGCTACCTTCACATCGGACATGCTCTTACTATAGCCATTGAGGATTCCCTTGTTAGAAGCAAAAGAATGCAAGGATTCGAAACCCTCTTTATCCCTGGAACAGATCATGCTGGTATTGCCACTCAAACAGTGGCAGAGAAGAAACTATTTAAGGAAACAGGCAAAACCAGACACGATTTGGGTAGAGAGGAATTTCTAAAAGTAGTTTGGAAGTTTAAGGAAACTCATGGTAATGGTATTCTGAACCAACTTAGAAGAACTGCTGGTAGCATGGACTGGGATAGATTGGCCTTTACAATGGATGATAATTTATCTAAAGCTGTCGCTGAGGCCTTCGTGAGATTATTTGAAATGAATCTTATCTATCGAGCCAATAGGCTCGTTAATTGGTCAACTACTCTAAAGACAGCCATTTCAGACATTGAGGTTGAACACATTGACATCGAGAAAAGAACTTTGCTGGAAGTTCCGGGCTATTAAAAGAAGGTTGAGTTCGGAGTGCTTGTTCATTTCAAGTACGCTTTGAAAGAAGATCCCACCAAACAATTGGAGGTAGCAACCACTCGTCTTGAAACAATGTTGGGTGATACAGCCATAGCAGTTCATCCATAGGATCCTCGTTATAAAGATTTTGTTGGAAAGGAGATCATTCATCCATTTATTCCAGATCGCAAAATAATAGTTATTGCTGATTAGATGGTCGATCGAGAGTTTGGAACTGGTGTAGTCAAAATAACTCCTGCCCATGATCATAACGACTACGCCTGTGGTCAACGTCATCATTTGGAATTCATTAATGTGTTTACTGAGGATGGATTGATTAACGAAAATGGAGGAAAGTTTAAAGGAGTCAGAAGATTTGACTGTAGAAGATTGATTGAGGAGGAACTTAAAAAACTAGGCCTATTTGTGGAAAAGAAGGACAATAAAATGCGTTTAGGACTTTGTTCACGCTCCCATGACGTTATTGAGCCATTGATAAAGCCACAGTGGTACGTTCGTTGCACTGATATTTCTAACAAAATGATTGAAATTGTAAAAAACAAGGAGCTTGTTATTATTCCCCAAGAAGAAGAGGATACCTGGTTTCGCTGGATGGAGAATCTGAAGGACTGGTGCATCAGCAGGCAACTTTGGTGGGGTCACAGGATACCAGCCTATTACTGCTATAAAAAGGGGAATAGACCTGCTTAGAACTGCACTAATGCAAACTGGCTTGCTGCTCCTAGCATTGAGATCGCTTATCAAAAGGCTGAAAAGATGCTTGGATTGCCTAGAGAGGAGATTTAGATATAGCAAGATGGAGATGTGCTAGATACCTGGTTTAGTTCAGGTCTGTTTCCTTTCTCAACTGTAAAGTGGCCAGATGTAGAACATCCCGATTTCAAATCATTCTTCCCCAATCAAATCTTAGAAACAGGTCATGATATCTTGTTCTTTTGGGTTGCACGAATGGTGATGATGTCGCACTGGCTGACTGGTCAATTACCCTTCAAATAGGTTCTATTACATCCCATGGTTTGCGATTCATAAGGCAACAAAATGTCTAAATCGAGAGGAAATGTCATAGATCCCTTGGAGATTATTGAGGGCACCAGTTTGGACAACTTGATTAACAAAGTACGCAGTAGCAATCTGCCGAAGGGTGAACAAGACATATCCGTAAAAAAACTAAAACATTAGTTTAGTCAGGGTATTCCTGAATGTGGTTCTGATGCACTGCGATTTGGTCTTTTGTCTTACATGGTTCAGAGCAGGAGCATCAACTTGAATATCAATAAAATTGTTTCTTTCAGACAGTTCTGCAACAAAATCTGGCAAACCTACAAATTTACCAAACCCAAATTCGACCTTATCAAAGACTTTAGTAGATAACTTAATCCCACCAAACAAAACTTCCTCAATAGTTGGATTCTAGCCAAACTTAATAAATTGTTGTTGGATGTTAATCGTAGCTTCGAAAAATATAGTTTGGGAGAAGCAGCCAATTCATTCTATAATTTCTGGCAGTATGAGCTCTGTGACGTATATCTTGAGGCCACCAAACCCATATTCATCAATGGAACTGCTGAAGAAAAGGAACTCACAGCCATGTCACTGTTTGCATGCCTTGAGAATGGACTTCGAGCTCTTCATCCTATGATGCCCTTCATCAGCTAGGAACTCTATCAAAAACTACCATCATTTCCAGGTAAGGCAAAAAGTATCACAATCGCTCCCTTCCCCCGACCTTTGGAGGAAACCTTTGCAGAAGCTACAGAGTATTTCAAAGGAATTTAAGCTGAGTTTGAAAAAGTGAATAAAATAGCAGGTTCCTTGCGCTCCATTGCTGCGAGTGTAAATCTACCTCCCCAAATTCGTCCTATTGCTTACATAATAACTGATTAGAAAGTCATTCAATAACAGACTGACTTGTTGGCAACTCTTGGCAAGTGCTCTAAGATCAATATTATAGTTGATGAAAAGAAAGTGCCAAAGGGATGTGGCATATCAAACTGGGGAACCACTAAAATCTTCCTTGAATTGGGAACACACATAAACTTTGATAAGGAAATGGAAAGACTGAGTAAGAAACTAGCAGAAATTAACGGGTTCAAGGATAATGTGCTGAAGAAAATTAATGATCCTAATAGGCACAAGGCTCCTGAAAAACTACGCGTTTAGCAGGACAAGCAAATGTAAGGCTTCTTGAAATAAGAAGCTATAATTCTCTAGGGCATAGCCAAAATAAAAGCTCTTCAATGATCCTTGAATAAATTAAACATTATATAAATGAATTTTAAAAAGCGAAATATATCTTCTCTTTTGATTAATATTTAATCAATACAACCAAAATATCTTTTGACAATTAATTCTTATTAGAAAGCGAAAGTGTAATTAAAGAAAGAGGAAATATAATTCTGTTGTTTTATGAAATATATGAAATAAATCGATGTTCTAAGTCCTTGTTATCTTCTGAGAATATTAAAAAATACATTTTAGATAAATTATATTATCCTGGAACATATTGATATTTTGTGATCTTAAACTTTGGCTTAATTGTATTCCACTTGTAAAAATTATGACGTATGCTTTAAGTATTTCATAAATTTAATACTTTTATTTGCGCAATATTTTTTATATCTAGCAAATATTTATATAATTTAATTAACGCTGTTTTGGTAAAAACCATAAAATTATTTATTAAGAAAATACAATTATATATTTATTTAATCAATTTACTGGATAACTGCTTTTTTACAAAGCGTCGTCCACTCGTTGAGTAATTTGAGAGATTGTTGCTTTTGATGAGTATTTTTTGTAAAGGACAATCAATAAAATCATCAGCACGACAATTACAATTGATAAACTTACACTAATGCCAATAATAACTGATTTATCACTAGAACTTGAACTTGAACTTGGACCTGATATTGATTCAATGTAAGGAGCCGCACGAGAAGCAGAAACACTAGGGTTTATACCTTGGCATGCTGATGAATCGCTGCAGAAAGTCATGGTGAGCCCAGGTATAAATGTTGATGATTAATTGAAGGATGCAGACATACAGCAATTTTGAGCACAAGTATCTCCAAAAGAGCTATGTGTACAGCTCATAGCTTGCATCTTCATATTGAATTGATCAGAACACAATATAGAAGGTGCGCACAGTGTTTAACTTACTAATCCACCAGAATAAATTTAGCAACAGTTTTGTGCACAAGTATCTCCAATGCTATCAGTAGAACAAGAAGAATAGGTGAGAGTATATGTTGTTGTCATTTAATATTTAATTAATTATTGTACTTATTTCTTCCTACAATTTATATACAATAAATATGATAATTTCTGGTATGATTGTTTGAACTGTATCAATGTATTTACTTGTCGAAAAAATAAAAATATCATGTTTTTCTTTACTTTGTGAATTCAACTACCATTGTATTTTTTAAATGAATCCAAATTCATTTTTATTGGCCTTAAATTGTATCTCTGCTGAAAATTAATTTTACTATTCTTTGCAAGAACATAAAAAATCATTTGGGAATTTGTGCATTTAACATAATTACAAATTTGAAAAGTCTATAAAATTTAAAAGCATAAATAATCTTAAAATATAATAATGAAGTCTACATATCGGAATTAATTTGAACATAGACTTAAATGACATAATATTTATCAAAGTTTAATTAGTTGTCAAAACCAATAGGCCCATTCCTATCTTACCATTTTAAACTTAAAATATTAAATATCAAATAATTGGCCTTTACAATCAATCAAGTTAAGGCTCAATGTTTTTGTTCTCTTAAATAATTTTTATAGCCATGAATAATTAATTCCTAAATAATTAAATTGATAACTATAACAACAGTCAGCCATTTTTTTAACCAAAGAATACATAATAATTAAAATAATTTTTAAAAATTTTGTTCTTCATTACTTATATGTTTTTATTAATGTTACTAATCAATTATTCTTATCATCTGCATTTTGTGCAATTCTGGTAAACATCTCCTATACTCCATCTCCATCTTTTGCAGATACCTAAATATAATTAATCTAAAGTTCGGAAGCCAGGGCCATTCCCTCTTCCATCACACTTCCCGCTTCTCATTGAGGTCAGCTTTATTCGCCACCAGCATCATCATCACTCCCTCGTCACCTAATTCTTTTAACTCTGCCACCCATCTGTGCACATTCTTAAAAGAACAAACCTTAGTAATATCATAGACAATAAATATGCATTTGGCGCCTTTGTAGCAGGCTCTTTTGACAGCTTTATATCTTTATTGACCAGCTGGATCCCAAATTTGAAGCTTAATTATTTTATTATTCCATGATATAGATTTTGTGCGGAATTACATGCCAATTGTGGGAACATAGCTGCATATAGGAAGTTATACTTTTCGTTGAATTGGTTCTAAGAGTATCGGGATAAAAGACTTGTTTTACCGACTGCAGTATCGCCGACCATAACAATTTTGATCAGAAGATCAAATTCTAAGTTCATAAGAATAAGATAGTAATTAGATTATATTACAAAAATGAATTATTGTTATAAATCAAAATTTAATTTGTTGGATATGTTGAAGTGCCTCAAAAATCCCTTCTGTGAAAGCGCTAGTTCCCTCCCAAAGAAATTCTACATTTCATTTATTTTAGTTTCCCATATTTCAGTGGCTATAAGCCAAAATGTAAGTGGGGAGATTTTATCATCTTAGATGTGGGGAGTTTTTATTATCTTAGATATGGTTCAAAACATATGTTAAGAAACTTCCAAGCAACTTGTTCGGCAAAGGGGAAAATCAAGTGATGGCTCACGAGGAGCAGCTTCCTAGATATGTTGTCATATCCAAAGTTCGAATTGTTATCTACATTAATTATTAAGAGAAAATTAATAACATCCGTTTCAAGTCAGCGCATAAAGAGAATAGCCGGAGCAAAGTGTTAGAAACTATATAAAAGGACTTGAATTTCGAATTGCCTAGAGCCCCAAAAGCAGTTGATTTGTCAGCTTCAAGGAATTAAATGAAAGCCGAGCTAATTGAGACCACTAAGGGAGTCAGCGCCAGACAAAAGAGGAATTCTTGAAAATTTTGAGGAATGGATTATACAGATATCCCCTCCAACATGAAGGTTCTAAAAGAAAATTCGTTCATAGAGTTTTGTAATAAGCCTATTGAAAATGCCTGCTTAGTAATTGTGAAAAATGAGCTGCTAAACGATCAAGGCCAAAAGCTTTTGGGAATCCGCCTTCACATGAAAGCACTCCTATTCACCCAGTTCAAAGCAATGACTCTTTGGCCTTGTGGCTCAGCGACTTGGCAGTTTAGTGATTATCATTTATTCATTTATTATAAATAAAATCTTTTTAAATATATTATCCATTTAAAATAATTTTCCTTTTTTCATTAAATTAAGATTATTTATCAAATTGCCATATTTATGATCATTTTTACTATTCTCCTGGATCACATAGTTTTATAGACTTTATATCGTATATCTTTTTTGCATTTATGATCAATTTAGGATTAAATGGATCCAGTTCTTTTGCTTTCTCAAAATCTTCAGCAGCTGCATCATAGTTTTTTAATGCTTTATAGGCAAAGGCTCTTCCAAAATATGCATGACTATTTTTTGGCTGCAATCGAATCACCTCTGAATAGTCATCCAAAGATTTTTGAAACTGGTCGGTAAGCAAATAGCTTTTGGCTCTTTCATGGATGTAGCTTGGTTAATTATAAGCCAATTATATTGCCTTTGTTAGTGAGGGCAACGATTTTTAAAACATTTCCAAGTTAGCATAAGAAATTCCCAAATGATAGTAAATATCGGCTTCATAAGTCTCGAAAGGATGATTTTCCAAAGAAGTGTATAAATCCTTAATTGCTTTTTTGAATTATTTATTCTTATAATAAGCCAATCCTCTCTTGTAGAGTATCTTCGGATCTGTAGACTTTCTAGTCAGTGCGTCGCTCAAGTCATCGATAGCTTTCGGATATTACTTGATATCAATATAAATGTTGCTGCGCTCCATCAAAAAATCTTCATTGGCAGGCTATCTTTTAAGGGCTTAGTTTAAATAATATCGAGCTTTTTCATAATCTTTCATGAGCCTATAAGCTTCACCAATCCCTTTAAAGATTCCAGCATTTTTAGACCCAAGTTCTTATGAGTACAAAAAATCTTAGATTGCATCCTGATAGCTTCCTTCTCCAAATTTTCCTAATTATACTTTTGATAATCCTCGTAAATAGTAAGTTTCAGCATAGGCTGGCTCAATTTTAGCTGCTTTATCGAAATCTTAAATTGCTTTTTTATAATTTTTGATATCCTGATAAACCAACCCCCTGCTTTAATAAACTAGCCGATCCTCTCCGATAGCGTTAAGTACTTTTGTTAAACTTTATAATGCGGCTGTCAATTTTCCGCTTCTGTGTTCCATTAAACCCAAATGGTAAAGACTGGGAATATGATCATTCGATACATCCAAGGCTTTTTTAAACATATTGATTGCTTTATCATATTATTATGTATCCTGATAGGCTAGGCCCTTACTGTGGTAAAACTTGGCATTATTAGGCATGATACTGATAGCATCATCGAAATCTTGATGGGCAAGTTCAATTTTTTTTAGTGCAAGAAATGTGTTACCTCTATTGAAGAGAGTTCTAGCATCTTTAGGATCAAGGTTGAGGGCTTTATTATATTCAGCCAAACTCTAGTCATACATTTCATTGTGATAGAGAGCCAAAGCTTTATTGTTATAGTAGGTAGCCTTAGTGCCATCCAATTCAATGGCCTTTTTAAATCTTTATAAAGCAAATTAATATTGCTGGTTTTAGAAATAACTTAGCCCTAAATTATTTTGAGCAGGAGCATCGTCTTTCACTGCATCACAAGCTTTAACGAGATCATTAATTGATTTCCCATACTCTTTAATTTGACGATAGCAATTGCCTCGATGAAATAAAGCCTTAAAATTTGTTTCTCCCGATTTAATGTACTTGAGTCCTTCAGTAAAATCTTGAATGGCGTGAGTAAAATTCATAAGTCTTGCATGGACAAGTCCCCTATTGAAATAATAAAATCCGTCGTTGGGTTTGAGACTGATAGCCTTTTAAAATTCAGCCAAGGCATCGTTGATTTGATTTAGCATCATCATACAGTTGCCCCTATTGGCATAATACTGCGGGTTTTTATCATCAAATCGAATGGCAGTACCAAAGTCATACATAGCTTTCTGGTAGTGACCAGTCGCCATGAAGGCATTTCCCCTGTCAGCATGGTATTTGGCATGGGTAGAGCCCTTGTCATTAGCAGGAGCACTTTGTAAGCAAGTGATGGCTTCGCTGAACTTCTGAATGGCATATTCTGCATCTGCTTTATTCTTATCTTTGTTGTATTTCTCGAGGTATTCCTTGCCCTAGTTATAGAGTTCATGTGCCAGTTTTTGCTTTTGTACTTGATCTCGATGATCTGATTTTTTTGGCTACTTTCCCTTAGGTTTTTGAGGTTCGTCCTCCATTCAATATAAATTATAAAGTTACATAAATTCAGGGCATCTAATAACCTTTTATTAAATATCATCAGATGTTAAATCAATAAAATTTACTATAGGAATGAGGACGAATTTCGTTAGTGGAAGGAATCTTTAATTTCATGTTATCATAATGGTCAAATTTCTTTCTTTCAAAGCGATCAGCCAAGTCTTGGGGAATGAGCTGCTAAATTCCTACGCGGTATTATCCATTTAGCGGATTATATTTGCTGTCGCCTTTAATTTCCATATTATGGGCACGCACATATCCTCTAATCTTTGAATCTTAATCTTGACGTTTTAGCTTTTGACCTTCTGGGTTGCGATCATACTCCAAAGTTATTGGATTGTAAGCCAATCTAAAATAATTATTTTTGAACCCATTGCTATTGGCTGTTCTCTTGACTCCAAACATTTGGTTGACTGCACTGTACTCTTCTCTGCCCTTGATCTTCTGCTGTTGATTCTCAACACTTTCCCAGCGTTTATTTTCTCTCGACAGAACTTAAACTCTTTTTCTTTAGAGCTATGATTGTCGTCTATAGCTTTATTCATCTCTTCGGTTCCTTTAATAATAGGCAAAGTCTTTTTGAAAACGTTCTAGGGCTAAATAATATTGATTTTACAATCCATATGATGCGTTGGGGCGTCCTGTGCTTGTAAAAGCTGAGCTGCTCCAGTGCCATCTGTTTAAGATATAATTTACTTCTCATTCGTTGAGCCAGTTGCCTAGACTATTCGACTGTTCTTTAATACTGTTATTCTGTCATCTTTGTTATTTTATTATCAACTAAAATGCAAACAATCAAATATTAATCTATATTTCATCGTTTTTTCACAAAGATGTAATCTGCTCTAAATTAACAATTATTTTTTTCAATGTTATTCTTTTTAATTATATGTTTATGATGGATATTTAATAATTTTTGATGATAAAAATTATTTAAGAAATCGAATATAATTTATTTACTCGTATATCTTAATTAATAATTTCTTAATTAAGAATCAATGGCAATAAATTAAAAACAAAAAAATAATCCATTAATCAATTCTACTGACTAAATACAATATTTTTTAATGCTAATGAATCAATTGGTTTGCACTTTTGCTATAGTTTTTGGCGAAATTTTGGTAAACATATCCTAAACTCCATTCCCACTTTTGGCAGATACCTAAATATACTCAATCTCGAGTTTAGAAGCCAAGGTCATCCCCTCTTCCATTGACACTTCCCGCTGCTCATTGAGGTCGGATTTATTGGCTACCAGCACCATCATCGCTCCTTCATCGGTCCTTTCTTTTAGCTCTGCTACCCATTGGTGCACATGCTTAAAAGAAGAGACCTTAGTAATATCGTAGACAATAAAGATGCACTTTGCTCCCTTATAGTAGGAAGTTGTGATGGATCTAAATCTTTAATCTCCAGCTGTATCCCATATTTGGAGCTTAATGGTAGTGTTGTTGAATTAGATGTATTTAACCTGAAACTAAATGCCGATGGTGGGTATATATCTATGTAGTAAAAACCATACTATTAGTTGAATTAATTGCTGGCATATTTTGATAGAAGATTGGTTTTACCTACTGCAGCATCGCCGACGATAACAATTTTTAGCATAAGATCAAAGTTTTGATTCATGATAATATTATATGATAGGGAGAAATTATATATCTCGAATAATAAAATGGGTAGGT
>Ga0302188_10000953_pt1 | contig 23583 bp, 33 predicted proteins | sample II_Bog_E2_1_FD_198783 | JGI IMG/M metagenome (GOLD analysis project Ga0302188, IMG submission 198783) | Peat permafrost microbial communities from Stordalen Mire near Abisko, Sweden - II_Bog_E2_1 | ecosystem: Environmental > Terrestrial > Soil > Wetlands > Peat | place: Sweden: Abisko...
TAACTTGGAACACATTTCTCCATCATAAACTCAATGCAGTCTTTGTAGATTAAAAAATCAAACAAGAAGTGTTCTCCAATGGCTGGCCCTACTCTTAGCACCGAAGCTATCTTTTGAATGCAGTACTCTTGAATAACTTTGATTAAAGTAGGCTCAAATTAATCTTTCTTAAACTTTTGACACTTTATTGCAATTTATTAATGAAAAAGACCCAATCGGCAGTATACACTTCCAAAGCTGCCAAATGAACAGTTGAAAATTTCGTGGTTTTTGCTTTCAGTATCAACATTGAGTATACTAATGATAAGAATGAAGTAGCCATAGTTGACTTTGAGTTCTATAACTTAGTTGTTTCTATTGAAGGAAATCGGTTAAATTGAAAAAGGGAGAAACTATTTTCTGATAAGAATGTTATGTTAATTCAATTAAAAAGTGAACTGTAACATGTCTTCTTTGGTGAGGATAGTTGATCCTAAAAATTAATGGTACTAATCAGCAAACTACGAAAGTACTAATTCTTGGTCATCCTTCCTAATTTGCTGGGATGTTGGTTAACTCTCTGCCTATTATTTGATGAATTAATCTTTGTCCATCTGTAATTAGAGTAGAGATTGTATTTTATTTATATGTTGACGATCCTAAACTTTATATATGATATTTGATGAATGAAATAGATCTTTACTATTTTATTTTAGAATTACTTGTACTGTTTTTTTACTTATATAATACTATATAATATATTTCCTCAATAATGGTTAATTGACTATACATATTTTTGATGATTAAATATTATTTACTTTTACTTTCTTTCAATAGTTAATTATGGATCATCATTGGAGAAGGTCTTTGACCAGAGAAAGTTTTGGTACTACTTGGTAGACTCAGAGGGAATGCAACACTAAATTATCATCATTCAATGCCATAGTTTAAAATTTAAAATTGTAATCATCCAAATCACAAACTGCTTCGAGGTTTAACTTTCCTTAACGTCGATAGAGCGACTTTGACAACAGTTGGCGTAAAGGTCGTTTTATCCATTTTAACCATCCACAGTTTCTCCTCTCTCTAATCGATCTTCACTTCCTTGATCACTTGCGCTCCCAACCGTGTTACCATTTTTAGAGATACGGGACTCGATATTCTAGAGTAGTAGTACTTCCATCCCGCCAAGTAACCTAAAATTAAGATATGCGACCAAAACATTAGAGATAAACCCTTGTGGGCCTCCTTGGGGTCAATCACGCAGAAGGACCCGTACAGCGCTTCACCCCTCTTAAAAGACCCCAAATCCAGTTTACTTTCGAGCTCCTTACCGATTAAATTTAACTTCAGGAAAAGCTAATGGTTGCTGGGCATGGAGGGAAGAGCGAGGTAATCGACAATATCATAAGTCACTGAAACTCCAATAATCTTTTAATCCTTGAGGAGGACCTTTCTTAAAGAAATCTTACAAATGACCACTATCCAGCAATTGCGGGCAATATTTTGCCACGCATGACTGAGTAGACGTCTTGATAAGTGGGACTATATTTTTTCCAGAGGTCGTTGAGATGTAGAAAGCCGCGGGTCATGAGATCGGTGGCCTATTCAAGATGTTCGCTTCGTAAATCGGTGATTCTGATATCATCTTTCATCTTTGTTATGGATAAGTCTATTATAGACTACGATATTAGAGCTTATATCTCATAAAAAGATGCACTTCAAGTGGTACAAATCATATCATATCTAAGAAACGAAGCCTAAATTGATTCTAAATCTTTTTAACCAAATATAATTGCTGGTCATTATACTGTTTTGCAACTACTAAAATTGTACATATTCGATGGAATAGTTTGTAAATTACACAATTATAATGTAATGGAAATGACATGCTTGCAATTATAAAAAAAATAAAACAAAGTTAAGATGGCAATAACGATAACAATCGTAATGTTTTTACGCTAACAGCAAAGACCCTTTCTTTATTAGATGGTACAGATTTAATGATATGATCAGTTCATTAATTTAAACTAACCTTGAATAGTATGCGCGAATATTGCTTATTTTAATAATATTAGTTTTAACCATTTTTATAAGTTAATTTGCATTATTAATGCGCCAATTATCGATATTAAATATAATAAATTACTGTTACTGGGCCAATGGGAAATTATTTTCCTTATTTTCTGAAATAGAGAGCTTAAATGGATGAACTTAAAAAGGTATTTAATTAAATATTTAGCAAAATTACATTTGCAAAATTTAACTAAAAAGAGCACTTTAAGAACTAAGGAGCATCAAGAAACAAGATGATCAATTTCCAACTTCTAATTTCCAGTTTAATTTGGATATGACCGCGCCAAATATTGAGAATATAAGAGTGGTGGGCAACAGAATTAAAATGGCAGGTTCAACCGGTCAATGCTATAGAGCTAGCTGTTTGTATCCATTTCCATAAACGGGAATATACACTGTTACTCTGCGCATCATTAAATATATGAATAAGTATAGTATTGACTTGGGACTATCGACTAAAAGTTACAAAAATTAAGGATGGCATCCAAGTAAATTAAAGGAAATAGCATATTATGCCTCATGGTAAAGGGGAGATGGAAAATGTATAATTGGGGGCGAGTAAATTTAAATGAAAAATATTTAATATACACACAAAGGCGCTATAAAGGGATAATAGATAGAAATGGTAGTCAATATGAACGCTATGGAGATATCCTTCACAAAAAAGGCTAATAAGTAAAGACCGGAAGTCAGAGTTTAGGAAATGCCTTTGCCTGTGCCCTTCCTCAACAAGTCTCTCTATGCGTATGTCTAGCTGCACAATTATGGAGATATTGTCGAGATAATTTGATCCAGTATCTTTATTTGAAGATTTACTGAAGGATGAGCTTATTGTGTTTATAAATAATCGAATAGAATGTGAATAAAATTGGAAACAATTAATAATTTCCTTAAGCAATAGTGATATTACTCCACTATTAATATTAATATTGTTATTAATCAGTGTTAAATATCATTAGTAATATTTTTTGATTTAGGTTAAATTGGCGCTTGCATTACGTTTATAACTATCTTTTACATAACGATGAGCCAATTATAGGTATACTTAGATCATTTTGACAGAGTTCCATTTTTGATTTGGCATTTTTTATAGCTGCTAAGAAATTTCAATTTATACTTCATAATTAGTAGAACATTATCTGATATTAAAAATAGACCAGATCGAAAAAGAGAATTTCTAACCAACCTAATCATTATATCATAGGCTCATTATTATTTAATTTTCTATCAAGAATCATTCATTTGTATATTGCCCCAAATCCGTTAAAAGGCCGCTCATGGAAACGGTTTGACTTGCGGTAGACAATATAATGAGGAAGTCCCATCACGCGGTTGGCATAACTTATAATATGCACATTGTTCTCTCGAAATCGGAAGTCCATCTGGTTGAAAATAGAGACCATTTCCGCCAGTCCGAAGTCCGTCCACAACATGTCTCCCTTGCACTGCCTTAAGTAGTTCACCGCCCTTATTAGATGAGTTCGAAACAACTTTTTCATATATTTGTCTTTTATTTTTTACCAGGGAAGATCCTCTTAGTACTCCCCGTAGCACAATACATAGTAATCCTCCAGCAGCTACCAGTAAATACTTCGAGAGGTTGCTAAACGCACCTTATCCTCCACTGTTTAACCCAGAAGTTCAGTGCGCTCATATTTATTGAGAATGTAAGTAATTATAGCCTCAGGACCACATACTATGGTCTCACCATCCTCGAGATAGGGCAATTCTATAGCAGGATGAGCCTCTCTTAGTCGAGGTTGATCTACATTGTACCACTGGTCTTTGGTTAAGTAAACGTACTTTCTTTCCTTGTATGGCACCAGAATATACTCCAGCACCAGACGAACCACTTCAGCAGAACCACGAATCGCCCAGTCAACTATAGTCACCTGTTCCCCTTCAGGTATATCTAATTTTTGTGTAAGGCGAGCTAGGCGTTCCTCTTAGGTTTATTACTTTTCTGTAGGTTCCTCAATTTTTTATGATTTGTTTTCTTCGATTTTCATGGATTACAAGTTTTGGGGTTTGAGGTGACCTCTGTAATGGATTTCCTCCCTCTCACCATTTAGATAGTTACCTTCGTGTTAGTTTATATCGTGGTTCGTCCTTTCCATTTCGCCCAAACCTCCAAGACCTCCAAATCCACCCATCCCCATTCTGCCGAGACCCATTCCTCCCAAACCCCCAAAGCCTCCCATTCCTCCCATTCCTCCCATACCACCAAAACCTCCCATTCCGCCCATTCCGCCCATTCCGCCCATTCCGCCCATTCCGCCCATCCCACCCATTCCCCCCATTCCCCCCATTCCACCCATTCCACCTATATCTTCCATTCCTCCGAATACACCTCCTCCAAAGCCTCCTGCGCCATTCCTATTCTGTCCATTGGCTCGACCATTTTAAAAATCTTGGGCGAATCTATTTTAATTTTTGCCATTGGGTACTTCTTGATTATCGTTGTCGTCATCAAAATCATCATCTTCGTCCTATTTGCTCATGCAATATAATTATGGAATTGATATGACAAATCAATTCCGTTCCGTTGATATAATGTGCAAAAATATATCCATTCCTAAGCATCATCTTAATTTTTGAAAGGCTGCCAAACATTATCAATTTCTTTGTATTTATTTTTACAATTCTCAATCGTAATAAACGCTAGTTATTTTAGCATACATATTTCTATAATTGGAAGAGAGATGGAAATTTATAACATCGGTAAGTATGAGAACATATCCGACAGGATGAGAAGACTGGCAGTCAGTCCGCCACGCAATGCTGCCACTATTGATAAGTTTGGTCACATTTCCAACAAAAATAAGTAACTGCTCATCAGTCAAAGTTATAAATGCTCCCCTTAGTTGAGAATTACCAGCAAAAAAGAGGATAAAACACTCTTGTAGAAAAAAGGAATTTTAGAAAACGATAAAAAAATAGTTTAGCAATCCAATATTTCTCGGGGATATACGAACTTAGGAAAAAACAATTCCACGGTGTTCCAGCCTGAAAATAGTCCTCAGATTAAAGAGGATCGATAGCAACTTAAATAGAATATGGAGAGGGATACTGTCAAAAAGGTTGAATAAAGAGCAATAGAAAAGGAGTTGGTGAAAGTGAAAAGTGAGGGTAATTTGAAGATAGAGTAAATTCTGTAGTCGTACAACAACTATAGGCTAAACAAACAGCAATTTTTAGAAACCATGAGGGCCAAAAACATTAGCCAGGAGAGTTAATCATAAGCATGTTCTACGGATAGCAAGGAGGAGGGAGACACCACAATATCGGATTACTTTCAGCCCACCATCACCAAAAAGGGAGAAAACATCTTTAAGCCAATTGACAGCATTTGGAATGAAATTGATGCTGAGACTGAAAATGTGCCTCGATTCTAACGAAGCAAGCGGGAGTTTAAAAAAAGACCAAGCGATTGCATCCTTATTTAAGAAGGAGATGCGTGGAACACAATTCAGGAGTTTCGACCTGCGAATTTATCAAAATCGAAGCTAATCTGTAAAAATATGGCAAGGGAAAAGGAGCAGAAAAAGGAACAAAATTCTGAAATTAATTGTATAAATTCACCGAGAGTGACCAGAATTCCAGGTAAAATCTGCAAGAATAGCATGCTCTCAACCACAGATCGATATCTGTGCTGATTTACTTTTTCAGTTTTAGCAGTAGCATTAGAATGAAGGATTATATTGAATATTGATATTAGGTCTATTGAGGAAATGTTTAAGGGAAAGAGAAGTTACTACATTATTGTAACCACCATATGAGTATTTAGTCATTTCCATGAGAAAAAATAGTATAAGGCCAACTTTAAATTAGTATGTAGTATACACTGATCTGAGGGCTATATTTAAACTTATAACACTAGTATGGAAAATCAAGCCATTGATGTACCCCCACAGAAAAAGAATACTAGCATCCATTTGCTTGATGAACTGGGCACTCAGCTGGACCGCAGTTTTGATGACAATGAAGACATCGACTAGGACCGCTGTTATCTGATGTAAATCTAGCAGCTCAAGAGATAGAACAACTTCTTAAAAAAAAAGATAGCTGAATTGACTCGCCCCTCCAAAAGTGCCAACTCCATAATGAAGCGGCAATCCTATCCCATCTACGGCAAAGCAACCAGCATCATTCCTTCCGAGCCTCAGAATAACTACATTGTTACTTTTTTCGAATAGATCACCAGACTGCTATAAAGTTTCAATGAACTGTTTAAACTCGAGACGAATCTCTCTCAGAAAGGAGAGTTGGACAAGGAAAACGAATAGATGAATACTCTAACTATCTAGAAAGTCGATGATATTGGACACAAACTCAGTCGTATGCTACTTGAATCAGAGGAGAAGCGATATGGACTGCTGCTTGAAATATTTTAAACATACTATCGTCAGATGAAATAGCGAAGGGAAGCCTTACGCCAGAAGGTGGAAGGTTTAACCACAGAGGCTATCGAGCTCGGGAAAAAGATGGTTTAAAATGTGCGCAAGCGATAAAAAATAAGGAGCAGTCACATCTTCATGCACGGGAATGAGTTTAGCCTTCAATCCTCACTTATAAAATAAGCCATGAATGATTCTTTCATGAATCTTAACACTTAAAGATGAGAAGATTAGAGGCACTAGTGATACACCATCTGTGATTATTATTATCATACACTGCATTCTATAACGGGCCACGCATTGTTTCGCTCCAGCATTATAGTTGATGGTAGCTTTTGTCAAATACGGTTACGGGTATAAAATATAAAATTATGATTAATGCATAATCTTATTGTGATAATGCACGGAAACAGGAATGAAGGAGACCTACACGATGTTTACAACAACGTCGAAAGGGGTGGTTTCTAGCTACCACCACAAGGTCGTAGAATCCTTCTGATCTGCTTTATCTTCAGCATCATATTCTTCTTTATCCAATATCAGAAGGTCTACCAATCTGCGTCTCCCAGTGATCCTCAGTAGTTTTGATAATATCTCGTATAGTCTGACTCGCTTAATATTGAACAATAATACATAATTAATGTGAAGCATCATTAGTTGAGAATACTCATATTCGAATTCTAGTATCAAATTTGCACAGAAGAATGTTTAACCTCTTCCCCTCTTCGCTCGCTTCCCGAAGTTAATGGCTAATTTCCATCAGCCTGTTCATTCTGCTGACGTTATTGGGGGTAAATAACCGTCGTTGGATCGGTACTTTAAAAAAAGCATTGATGTTGTGCCAATAATCTTTGATGGTGTGAATCAACTTGATGTGGTCAGCATCCCAATGCTTTTCGAGTTAATTTGCAAAGATATTGAATTGCTGGTTGTATGTGTACTCATCAATGGTGGTCTTTCCCTACAAGCAGTCGATAATGAGCTTTAGGCTTATTTGAGTATCCCTCATGCAAACAGCTTTATTCTTTTTAAAGAATTCAGTCATTGGCTCCTTTTTTAATCGTATCCTTTCCTCATCAAGCTATTTCACCAATTTGTTAATGTCTTAAAGGGAATAATCCAAATAATGATGGTTATTAGAGTCGAAAAACCAGTATTGAGTATTTGTCCCCTGTTTAATAGCTAGAAAGCACATCCAATGGTTGGTGATGGCCAGCATGAAACTTATCACTAGGGGTTTACTTCTATTATTATACCCCTTAAAGTAAGTGATGAGCTGATTGAGCTCCCGTCTTTTATCTTCTGCCACGATGAGATTTTCATACTGAAATTACCAAGTATATGAGTAGAGTTAAAATTGTTCGTGGTCTCTAAAAATTTAGAAGTCTTTGAAGTATTGTAGGCAGAGTTTATTGTAGGTTCTCTCGAAATCTCCGTAAAGAATATCCTTCTATCTCCAAGGCCATTCCTACCCCAGTTTATTGTACTCCTTGATTTCAAACAAAAACTTTTAAACTCTCCTCTTGAAATTCCAAAAGGAGGCACCGTTGAGGATGTCGTAGCTAGTAGCCCCTCTTTTTATGAAATTGAGGAAACAGAGGGTGTTAAAAGTGGCGTGGTATCCACATAAATTTGGAGTGTACTGTTGGTGGCACTGCCCTTGGTAAAGGTTGTATCTCTCATTGTATTTATGCGGAATGAGTTCGGTAATGGGCTGACTGGGTATTTAAATGTATGAGCGCGAGACATCATTCAGGACGTTCTACAGAATTTAGTCCCAGAGCTATCCAACCTCTTTGGGAACGATGGTGACTACTATTCTAGGCATTTAAATGTATATTATCTAATCATTTCTTATTGGATGGGTAAATACAATAAATCTGAACAGAATTTGTCAGAACTACAACAAGAATTAAAAGGTTATATCACCCTGCTCATCATTAGTGGGTGGTAGAGTTTTTATTTAAATTATTCACGGGATATTTGACCCATATTGAAACTGTATTGCCGTAACTTAATAATGCTGTAATATTCTGATAGTTGATAGTGCTCTTATTTCTATTGTGATCAAAACTCAGTTGTATTTTTGTCATTAGAAATTATCTGTTGGAGTGGATACACAAACTTTTGCATTAGTTTTGATCATTATTCATTTTCTTAACAATTATTAATTTTGTGTTCACTTTTTCCAAAAATATGATTTTTCCATTTGGTGGACAATCCAAAATAGCTCATTTTGTTGCAAGCTGAAAGTATTTAACTCCACACTTCGAAAATGTCTACTTCTCGGCAGTAATTACCTCGATTATCCAACGTTAGTTATTGATTACTGTGGCCTCAGTCACTTTTTATTCGAAATAAATGTTCCATTAGAAAATACATAATAATGTTCAGCCCACGACCTTATCTCAGAACAGCATCAGAGTCCTACCGAATCAACAAGTATAAACTCTCTCTCAACAAGCGAAGACCATCGGACTAAAACCAAGTCATAACGTTTCTCGCCTATCAAACAAAGAATCGTCCTCCCCTTCTCTCCATCAACAACACTTCCCTGAAAAGATTAAAAACCCAGAGGAATATCAGATAACACTCCAAAAGACAACGAGAAGAGTAGTACGCTACAAGGAGAGAGAAACATTCTCGCCAAGAGAGTCACCTGGAGAGTCAAGATATACTGGTCAATTTAACAGTCAATAAATAACAAATCTAGTTTAGATCGACGGCTACCACTGTGAAAGCGCTGCTAGATGAGAGTAGAAACATGATGTTCAAGAATACAACAAAAATACAGACTCTTACCTTCTAAACCTGCAGCAATGATCTCGCCTTAGATTATCATCTCAGTTGTCCTGATGCCAAAACCGATTTTCTTTTCGGGAAATCACTGTATATTCGACCCTACTATATATAAGCAGGGTAGAAGGGCCTCTCTAAATTTGAACTAAAGCGGGTCATCGGCAGCGGTGGTTTCTCAAAAGTATTTTTAGCGCGTGACCGAAGTGATGGTCGTTTCTATGCCATGAAAGTCATCAGTAAGGAATTTATTCTTAAGCATAAAAAACAAAGACTCATCGCTAATGAAAGAGACATCATGGTGGAATTACCACATCCCCTGCTAGCCAAACTGCATAGCACCTTTGAGACTCAACACTTTCTTATTTTTGTGATGGATTACTACCCCGGAGGAGAGCTCTTTAGCATTGTTAAAAGATTTCGCAGAGTTGGATAAGGAATGGCACGTTTCTACATGACCGAGATACTCCTTGGGTTGGAGAAGCTACACGATGCTGGAGTAGCATATAGAGACCTAAAACCTGAAAATATTCTGCTTGATCGTGAGGGACATGCACATATAGCTGACTTTGGACTTGCAAAACCTGGACTTAAGAATTAGCACAGTCGGGCTTACTCATTTTGCGGTAGTCCTGAGTATATGCCTCCATAAATCGTATCGAAGAAGGGACATTCGCTCAGTGCTGATTTTTACAGCCTCGGAGCCTTGCTTTTCGAGCTGGTAACTGGTCTCCCTCCTTTCTACAACCAGGACCCTTAAAAGATATATAAGGCTACCTTAAATAAGCAAATAATCGTTCCTGATTATGTATCCGAGCAGCTTAGCAATCTACTGGACGGATTGTTGACAAAAGAAGAAGACAAACGTTTGGGAGCAAGATTTGGAGTGAGATAGATTCTGGCGCATCCCTGGTTCGGAAAGATATAAAAAGCAGCCTACCTTTAAAAGAGAGCAAGTCCTCCGGTCTCCTTCCTCCTTCCTGAGCACTACAATTTCGGAAATGGGGAAATCAATTCTTAAAGTGATCGTTTACAAGATGAAGTGGCCATCTAGCTGTCAAACAAGGGTCACTTTGCCCCAATGCTTCCGAATTTTGCGTTTAGCCGAACCTTAGCCGACCACTCAACCGAAAGCAGACATTTGCAAAGTAGATAGCTCAGCAAATCCAAGAGAAAAATGGTGTTGTCTAATTGTGTCTCGGTGGGTAGACTGCAGCAATTTAATAATTATATTTGATTTATTTATCTGCTATTTTGTGCAGTATATAGGCATATTATCACTTCGAATTATCAGCCAGCAGCTTGTCGTAGTGCCTTCGAAATTATTGATCGAATTTTTTGCGCGAGACAGTCACAGAGGGATCTTTCCATCGGTACCACTGCCCTAGATTAGACTTTTTTTATAAATGTTGGCATTATAAAAACTTCTCAATTGCAGTAAGATGCTATTCCTAATTCCTGCACGTAAACAGGATTTCCCTTTCCAACTGATCGTCCTTTCCTTTAAATATGTGCATGAGCATGTACACATGCCACTAGCCCTCTTTTCCTCCCAATACCTCATCCAATTCCTCTCTGTAATGGTGGTAGAATTCGCTGGGCTAGAGATAGATTATCGAATAGTCAATGATGAGACTGTGATAGGAGAATCGTTTATAATCCTTCGCAAGGGATTGCGAAAGGGTCAACTTCTTATTGAGAGACACATCGAATTTCAAATCAGAGAGTTAGCTAAAGCTTATTTTATACTGATGGACACTTTATAGCTGTGAAAGGGCTCGCTCATCGAAGACAGTCCATCTCTCCTTCTGTTTGGTGTCCAGATTAAAGGTATCCAACAGGATCCCATTTCGAATAATTTACTGCATTTCAGAATCAGGTTATTCCTCCAATTGATTTGATCTCAGAGGTTCCCCCTCAACAAATTGGCGGAATTTACCCACAAATGAGTATTCATAGCCTACTTCCTGGGCGACAGTTTAAAAATATCGCTGGTTGATGAGATAAAAGAGAATGGTCAGCCCGCTCCCCATTTTTTAGACAAGATACTTGCGGCCTTTGCTGTTGCTGCTTAAATCATGATGATCAATGATATAGTTGATATCGCTGCATTCGGCTCGCAAGTTGTGGTCGTACAGATTGTAAATTGATGAGGGGGAGAGGAGGTGAAAGGACTATCGAAAGGCAAAGATAGTCGAGTCTATTTTCAGCCGACCGAGCACCTACATTATTTAGAACCGCAGCCTCAGGTCAGAGGATAAACAATCGATGAGTGGTAAATGCAAATTGCCTGTGGTCGAAGTGAGGAAGTAGGCCAGTATGATGCTGCCAAAGAAGGAGTCATAGTCCACCGAGCTATTTCCAATGACAAACATCTTGTGATCGCTAACTCTAGCGCTGGTGAGCCACGTCAGATATTTTCTGAAATTCATGGGTGCTCTATAATACCAATGAAGCATTAGTAGCCATAGCAGGAATCATTCATAAATATCAAAATAAAAACTCTCAACAACTCCATCTACGAAGTCATCGTGAATCCATTAAAGCAGATCCGATTCTTCCATCACCAAATTCAGCAGGTATGGCCCATCACATTTAGAAAACCCATGTCCCCGCAGAAGCACAGAGACTTCTCTACAGGGGGTTTGTGCTTGACCCAGAAAAAACATTGGCAGACTATCGTATAGAGGAAGGCAACATTATCCAACTCGTAGCCAATAAGATTCCATCGGAGATGTCTCATCACTCCTCAGTGAAGCGCATTGATTTACAACGGGCAAATAGTTATAGCAAAGAGCACAACCGCACTAAGAAATTTAGACAGCTACAAGAGCGCATCAATGGGTTTCGGATGCATAAGTAGGAGTCTTTGGAGGTACTACAGCAGAACAAGCACACCATCGATCAGCTTATAGAGTGTCTTAATCTCAATTTTATGCAAGACGTCAGTCCGTTTAAGTTCGAGAGACGCAAACTTGAAGTGGGAGAGTGGGTAGATGTCAAGGATGCTTCAGGGCAATGGATAGAGGGGCAGGTCATCAATCAATACGGGGATTATGTGTTAGTTCACTACAATGGATGGGACAACAGATGGAACTAGTGGGTTTCAGCAAGTTCAGAAAGACTTGCACCCTTCCGAACCCACACAGTTCAGTTAGACCGGGCAGAGTATCTCAGTCCCTGTCCTGCCTTCTAAAGACAGATTTCTTCTCGCCATAACGCAAAGTTCACGACCAACATTGAGGCCCTCGTCACTGATCTCACCGCCACAATGGATAACCTCAGCAGCTTGATGAAGGACCTTTAATTCAGCAACAAATAATTTGAAGCTGAGGTTGACTAGTCTCTTAAGAACGTATCAAATATCTCAATCCTGCATGAGCAAGGAGCCCCGCAACCTTAACCAGAGTAGCCGGAGTAGACTGAGCGTAAGTAATAATTTTAGACTCCTCGTGATATTCCCCTTGGTGACAATCTGTCAAACAAATGTGAAGATGATCGTAGCAACCACTGTGACAACGACGATATCAGCAATAAAAGTTACAAGAGTAAACGCTCAGAAGGGTTGGTTGATACTGCTTCCATGAAATCACTCATCATTGACTAGTCGAGAAAACGCACCAACAAGGTGTTTTACGATCACACTGAAGAGGCACAGAGCGTGAGATCCGTTAAGAATAAGAAATCCAACAGGCACTTTGAGGCCTATCATCAAGAGTACATCCTTGAGGAGGAGGATTCACAAAATAACGAGCAGGAGTTTTAATAAATTGGAGCAGCTCGGAAACGCGAGCTGAGAAGAAAGATGAAAGCCAGCCAGCTAGCACCGTTGCTGGATCGGCTAGGCAGGCTAATGATTGACATGGCTCCTCACGTGGCGCTGCTTGGCCATACAGACCAATCTAACAGTGCTGTGAATTAGAATTTATCAACATACACAAATGAGGGTAGTCTAATGAGTAAATTATCGGAGATGAACAAGCAAGCACACATAATGCATACTGCATAGGCGACGGTGGCCATTGAGGATCCGTCATAGGAGAAGGTAGTCAGCGCGTTCTGTTCCTTCCAGGTGCCGATAATGTTGACTCCAATCGAATTAGTAAAGCTAAACCGTCTTATTGAGAGTGAGAAGAGAAGTTTGCAAAATATATGAGGGGTGATATTGATGATTTATATGCAGAAAATAAAGGGATGATGTTGATATGGAGATGAATATTCAATGCATCAAATATGCCAGATAATCAGTCGAAATTGCAGATTTATTAGAAGAAGTCCTTCAAACGGCGCGCGCACTGAGCTATGGGATGAGAAACTCCATTGTACACGAAACAATTATCAAAAACAAGATTCATGTCTTCGATAAAATCAGCTGCAGTTTGGTAAGCATTATGGACCAGCTTAATCCTGACTGTTCCCAAATCCATGGGGTGAGTCACAACAGTATAGTAATCAGTGATGCCGTACTTCTACTCTTCGACTGGACCACGAAAATGGATGCTGTCCGGTAACTTGATACACCGCTTCAGTATTTACATAGCCTTTTATTGCCATCGGAACACAGAAATGATTCTATCATCTGAAACTTCTAATAAATTGGGGTTACGTAAGTACTAACTCAGTTCAGAACTATGATTGAACAGCTACACCACTTCACTGACCTTGAGCATTCGGGGTTTGTTGTCGTCATCTATAAAATACAAATTGTATTTTCGGGTGCGGGTAAGTTATCCATCGTCCTCGCTTTTAGGTGATGTGCCATTGTTGGCTGCTCTCTAAGTATCCATTTCCATCTTTCGAATCTACTACAAAAAGAGACATAAACTCCCCATTTGCTTCTTACGCGCATAATAGACCGGATTGCAGTTGTCTGCGTCGTTGATGTGGCACTTTGCGTCTTCTTGGACTAATTCACTGCAGATTTCGAAGTGTCCCTGCTCCGCAGCATAAAATAGAGCTGTTCTGCCCATGTAGTCTTTTTCGTTTACCTCCACTGCATTATAGAAAGCATTACGTTTAATGTTCCTTTCAAGGAGATAACGGTACATGCGGACTTGATTCTCCTTTGCGATTTTGAAAAGCAGTGTTTGGCCGAATACGTTCTTGTTGAGCGGAGACAGTCCCTTTTCAATGAAGAAGTCAAATACGCCCAGCTTTTAATCATTGCAGGCGTGGTACAGATATGAATTGGAGTAGAGATCAAGAAAGAAAATGTTAGCGCCTGCTTTAATAAGTGAGTTGATCAAGTATAGTTGTTATTTGGGCTCGTGGAGATAGGATTGGGTCACCGCGTAATAAAGGGCGGGAAGTCTGGTTTGGCTGTCGAGCCGGTTGGTAATGGTTGGCCCGTATTTGGTAAGATATCTTTGAATGCTGATGAAATCGCTACCTAATAGGTGGTTTACTTGGCCTTGATCTGGATGATGAAGTCATCGACTTAGTGTTGGGTCACTAAATTTGTCCTCATTCAGTTATTATTGGCCAATTATATTTCAATAGAGCTGTTTTCTTAAAAATATTAATTGTCCAGCATTGATATTTAAGACTTATCACAGTTTGATCCCTATTTGAGCAGTAAATTATCCTGCCTTGGCCCCTGTATCTGGTTTTACCCCTTCCGAAGGAATGAAGAAAGACACCCAGAACTCATATTCTTGAGTGGTCGTATTTCTGCTCAGGAGAGATATATGCGGATTGGCCAAATCGACTACCTGATTGAACTCAAAAGGAATTTGGATGGCCCTGTCATCCGATTAGCTGTAAAGTACAATTCTCCAATTATGCCAGTCAAAGGCTTTGTTCAGATTTGCCTCGTAGAAATAATATTTGCTGGTCTTGCCCGCTTGCACCAACTCGAACATGTCCCTCTGCCCGATTTTTCCCTCAATTCCCAGTTTTCTGATAGCGTTTTAGACTTTGACGTCGGAGTTTCCAACCCAGTCTCCGTAGTTTTCCTTGCACCCTCCAACCCAAAATCCTTTGGTATCAATAAAATCTCGCAAAGGAATCAAATTGGCGTAGCCATACCCAGGATAATCATTCTTGCCATCAGGGCAGTAATGATACTTGATATTCAGTTTATAATGATTAAACTTCGGATCGTACTCCCTTAACTTAAGCTAAATGGACTCGACCGATGGCGTACCCACGTTCACTACCTTCTTGCCGCTGTTGATTTGCACCAGCTGGTATTCGTAGAGGAAGTTGTTGGCGTTGAGAGTTTGAGTGTTTTAGTAGTATCTAATGGCCACAGTATTGCCCTTTTCGTGATTTTAAAGTTCGTACAGTACCAGATAAGCAGTACTGTCAGGAATCTAGAATATTGTACCCTGCGACCCTCTTTCGGAGAGCTTTGCAATTTTGTTCCAACTATTGCTTTGCGATTTAGCTAGATAGAGGGCGTTGTAACCTGATTTGGGCTGTTCAATAGCTGAATGAAACACGCCAATCACAGCCTAGTTCTTTGTTTTTATGGCTTTGAGGCAGTCTACGTTGAACCCTTCGACTGTTTTAACATCATATTGGTGGTGCGAGGTTTGTGAAGCCATTTGCTGTGCAAGGCTTTCTATTGAGTTGAATCCGCCTTCCTGCTGGTCGATTGTCAACGATTTGCCCAGCATTAAGACAGCTGCAATGATAATGCAGGTGGTTACTCTGTTCATATGTTTGAAAATAATATAATAAAAAGTCATACCTAATTTTTGCTTTCATTCTAATTATAGTCAATTGCTAGAGAATGTATATATCCTGCCGACTACTCAAGCCGTATATTTACTGTGTTGATCGTAACATGTGAATATTACATGAGTTATAGTATCAATATTATAATGCAATCGTCCGAATAGTTATAGCATAGACACATCCTCAGTCACATCTTGCCCAACACTATCTGCAAACTACTCAACAATGCAGTTATAGTCATCAACCTATGGTGGAGCAGAAACAGTCCTTTTCTCACCATCGGCATGGGAGTAGCCACGATCTTTTCATTCGTGTTCGGCTATCTCTTAATTTGCAGTCTCAACATTGGTCTAACCTACTAAATCAGTCGCAAGAGGAATGAACCTCTGCTAATTGGCATCTTCTACCAAAGAGCATTGCTGGTCAATTTCTTAATTTGCGCATTCGTGATCACCCCTCTATTATATATCTCCAAAAACATGGTGGATGTCTTCCAAAGTATCGACAGCAACCATCTGGGGGTGGCTTCAGAAGTGGGCCGGTATTTATACCAACTGGTACCCTCTATTTATACTTTTGCCTTCTATGATACTACGCAGTCGTTTTTGCAGGCGCAGGGGCATATCCTCGCGCCACTCATCATTCAGGTCATAGCAGTGCTAATTCACCTCATCCTCATTAACTATATCGGGCCTGCTTGGTCCAAGAACATTATTGATTTCCTCAGTTCCATTGCCATTTACGCCTATATCTCAATGTTGAGCAAGCCGCTGAAGAGTTGGATCGAGTGGACTATAAAGTGCATAAAGGGCTGGCGTAATCACATGAAATTCCTTTAAATAATCGGTTTGACAACCTACCTGCAAGCCTTCTTCTTGTTCATGTTTTGTTTCCTGGCCTACAAACTGGAAAGTGCGGAGTTAGTCTGTCACATCTTCTACATCAACATCTACATGATCCTCTACCTCATCTTCATCGGTATCAAGGAGGGTGCACTGTCCAAAATCGGTTTCCATCTCAAGCAGAACCAGTACTAGGAGTATAAAAAGGAAGGCATCAACTCTCTTAAACTATTTGTGGGCAGCTCCGTCCTCGTTGTCCTGTTTATATTCATCTATGAGCAGGAAATATGTGAGTTCTTCTTGCAAAATTAGGTGCAGACCCTTGTCTTCAAGGATAACTTCTTCCTTCTGGGCATCACCATCCTGTTGGATGCGTTCGAAATAGGTATCTCCTCCCTGCTGAAAGCGCTCAACAAAAATTACTCTGTTTTAAGTACCCTTTCAGCTATTCAGAACTAAACATATTCATCTATATCCTGTCGCTGTGCTCCAGTTATTACTTTTGTTATATACTGTAGTGGGGGCTCTCGGGACTGTGGAGCGGATGGTTGCTAGGTCTAATTATTAACATATTCTGCTCGTTGCTGCTCTTGAGATCCAAATAGCACCAGCTGCGTTCCTCCAAATTTTTCGCCGCTGCCTCCCCAGCCAAAGCAAAAAACCCCTTCCCACCCGAAGTTGACGCTCTTTCCATCTGAGACAATTTGATTCTAAGGTACTAGAACTGATGGACAATATTTTATATTATACAATTAATCAAATGAAGTCAGACCCCATCAACTACAACTACGAAGTCGCTGACTATGTCGACTACAACTGGGTCAACTGGACCAACAAAATCATCCTTTAGATTACCCCCGATAAAATGCTTAAGTTGCGAGATCCACGACCCTACGTTTCTAGCAGCATCGAGGTATTATCTAACCCACGCAGACTGTCAGCGTCACCAGTCCCAAAGTCAAAATGTTCCGCACGTAAACCCGTCTCAAGGGGTATTCGTCGAGCAACTCGTATATGGCCGGGAGGTGGAAGAAGATCAATGTCGACACTGTGGAACAAGTACAATGCCATTCATTTAGAGGCTGCAAGAGCTAAAAAACTTTGACTTCACTGTCCCAACGGTGACTGCGAAGCAAATCATCCAATTTTTACGTGGGCGACACTATTTCTTCATCGATGAGCTGATTTTCAGTCAATTATAGAGCGAGGCTCAATTCCAGCTGGTCCTCACCTATGCGAAGGAGCACCTCAATTTATATATAAAGTACATCCAATAGCTTAATTTTGAAGGCTATCAGCCCGCCGATATCTATGGGTCGAAGATGAACGCTCTCTGCTCGGCTTTTCATGAGTTGAAGGAGATTACGTTCTTTGCGCTGGGAATCAATAACGATTGGGAGATGATTAGAAAAGAGAATATGCGCTGGCATAAGAAAGAGACCTTCGACGCAGCGGTGCAGGACTGGGTGGAGAACTGTCTGCTTCCAGTCCTCCCCCACCTCAAATACTAATCTTTCCCGCCAAATATTATACTCTGTTTTTTTGAGTTGCTGTTAACTGTACTCAAAAAAACACAGGTGGAAGAATCCTAACCCCTCTCAACCATATTCCTAGAGCTCTATAAGAACCTCACCATTAAAATGAAGGTCTGCCTCCCTGATGCTAAGGACATTGACTTTTTCTTGCGTGAATGCGACAGTATTTTCAAAATAATGCACCGCAGTCAGCTCGAACTGCCCTTTCTGCAGACTTCCTCGCAAACATAGAGGATCGAATCAGAGTAGGAGTAGGAATAGAAGATACAGGAGTGCGAGGAGAAGGAGGAACCTGTGGAGTTGGTCACCTGCGACCACTACGTAAAAATGAAGAAAATGGACTTTCGTATCACTCTTATACAGATCTACTTTGAAAAGCAGAAGCATGACCCATTCATCAGAGAAATCAACCAGTGTCTGGCAGAGGTAATTAAGGAACTGGAGAACTATCCACCCAACCTCGTCGCCTATGAGCAGCACTGGCCTTCAACGATTAAAGCCTTTTTAGTGTTCGTCCGCGACAATCACATCATCGATAACTTGCTTTGTCCTCAAATCCTATCTAGTGAGGGGTCATGCAACGCACGGCAGGCCTTAATAAAGCTGTATAAATACATGCCTCGGGAGGTGTTGTCGGCAATTGTAAGATCTCGTAAAATATTGTTAATAAAATATCTCATTACAAGTAAGCCGCTAACTGCTGAGTGTGCTAGCTGGCTGATCGACCTGATAGTCTGCACCAAATTTGAGTAGAAGAAAGAGAGCAAGGAGGCCTTCTAGTTTATGGCGGAATTTCTGATTAAGGTGCGACCTAGTTTTTCGGACGACACCATCAAGCCTATCAAGTAGAAAATTATGGACAAGATATTCTAACTCTCGACGACAATGAATGGGCCTGAATTCCTGCCACAGATTGAAAATTTCCTGGATTTAACTGATCCGCTCAAGGAGGAGATGCTGCTTAAGTTTGCCGAGGAGAAAGCCATCCCCAACATTCACTAGAACATTTCCATTTTCTACGAGATAGTCATCTACCGATACTCGCAGAAGTATCGAGTCAGCCTGCAGAATTTCGAAAACATTTGCCATTTCATGATCGACCAGCAGTTCGATGAACTCAGATACTAAAAAAGAAAGGCTACTGTTATCACCGTTCTGCACTCGCAATATAGGACTGATAAGGAGATATATTTTGAGTACTTGAGTTGCTTCCTAAACTATTTCTGCCATCCTCTGCACGATAGGAGTAAACACTGCTGGACAAATTTCTCAGTGTACCCTCTGTTGGCAGATAGCAAGGGGTAGTTTATGAGTTCTATTCCATCAAAGTAGTTCTGCGCAGCCAATCTCTTCAAAATGTCAGTTCTGCACTATGAGCTTGACATAAATCTGTTCCACCTCCTGCTGGTTAAATATAACTTCCTTCTTGGCAGTCTACTGCTTTCACCAGAATAATAAATCTAGTCGGTGCTGCAGGTGCCGTCCTACTTCTCTCCCTTGATTGCATCACTGTTTGGCAACTTGAAAAAGAGTCGGCTGCACCTGATTCAAAAGTATATTCAGGAATTGTTCGCGCAGGCAGAGGAGAAGTGCTATAGTGAAATGCTGAAGGCCATGTATGATGTGATTATTAGCAATCAAGTGCAGGCGCCTGACATTGTTGATTTTTTTGTTCGATTGAGGAGGAAGACGTGTAAATTAGTAAAGCTGCAAAGCGCATCCGAAACACCCTCTCAGAAAGTATTTATAAAGGTTATAAATATGTCAGTCGTTGAAAGGCTAAAGGTGATATAGTTGTAGAATAAACTTAGCAACCCCTTCATTTAGATGCTCCTTTACGAAGAAAACTTAAAGAACAACGCCTTTCTACATGACAATATCCAATTCGACACTTTTTAGATGGTTCGTTTCAGATTAGCGGCTAAATTCGCCCGGGAGCCTGAGGAGTATTTAATTATCAAAAACGGCGAGGAGATTCCCGAGGAGCAGATGAAATTGGTGGCTTACAAAACTTTGCTATAAATTCAAAGCGAATATAAAAAGGAGGCATATGTTACTATGTAAATTCAGTACAATCCAACCAGAACTGCCTTCTCTACTCATCTATTAAATCACCTGTCCGAAGTATTTACTCGGCTGCCCTATACCTTTCCCATCCTCTTTGGCACAAACCTGATGATGTAAAACTGGCACGAATACCCCGGTCTTCAGGTGTTGGGTTAAATTCTGGTGGGTTATCTAAAAAGTGGGAGTCTGCCAGATCAATTCTAGCAGGACAACACTTGCCTTCACTTCATCTTGGACTTCTACATCTGGAAGATGAAGGATTACCAAAATTACAACTATCAGTTTCTGCTGAACTATATGAAAGACATCAATGGTCTTACTGAAATATACAGAAACTATAAGATACTGTATCTGATCTACAAATCCGGCAGGCTGGACAGGGGCAATTGCGAGTTTGTGCTGCAGTCACTACTGCCTGCCGATGGGGAGGATGTAACTGATAAGAATAGGGAGGATATGGAGGCCATTATGCGGGACGATGATAGCTATCAATGCTATTCCGAGCTTATTTTCAAAATAGTCCAGGATGCGCAAGAAAATTGTTTATAGTTTCTGTTCACCTTGCGAACTATGAAGAACCTCATGTAGAACGACTGTGTCCAATAGAAGCTGAAGCTATTTTGGAGGAGAATATACGACGCCACCAGTCTCTAAGACAAAGTGATTTTCTTCTAAACCATGGAACAGAGGATGCTAAGCCAGTCCGACAACATGAACTTCTTTCCTTTCATCATCGCCAATACCATACCCGAATACTAGCGAGCATTCTACACTAATCTGTTTCAGCGGATGGTGCAGCAGATCATATCTCTTCACAAGCCGACCATTTCTATTAGTGAGGACCATGCCATTAAGGTGCTGATTATGAATGTTCAAGTTCTATTGAGGGTGGGCATAGTCCACAGCATCATATACTCAAGCGAATTTCACGAGTTCATTATCAAGAAGATATACGATTTCGGTGCCAGCACTCTCGTGTCGCTGCTCCATATCGTGCAGTACATTGTGGAGAATAATGAAAATAGGAAGCAGCTGATCATATTTTTCGAGAAGTAACTAATAGAGAGGGAGTGGTAGAATAAGGCCGCATTGCTCAGGAACAAAAGGAAGTCAGATTTTTGCCAAATTAAAGATTTAGTCGGACTGAGAAATCCTCACTCTATTTGCTACATCAACTCCTTCCTGCAGCAGTTGTATCATATCGAACTCTTTCGCCAGGAACTTCTTGGGACCGAGTGGAAGGCCAACCCAACCGTCGAAGAAGACCTCGTCTATCAACTCAAGAGAATATTTATAAACTTGCATGAAACGCGAGAACCCTATATCAACCTTGATTTCTTCAAGGCTTTCAAAAACCTCGACGGGGAGGACACTGCATTAGATGTCCAAATGGACGTGGATTAGTTTAGAAACATACTTTTCGATCGCATTGAATCCCTTCTGCCTTCGGGGTAGAACTTCGTTAAGCGACTCTTCAACGGAAAGCAAACTTCAGTGATTAAGAGTTTGGACTGCGAGCACCAATCCAAGAAATAATAGGATTTCTCTAGTCTCTGTATTGAGGTAAAGGGTTTTCAGCGGCTGGAGAATTCAATCGACAACTATCTCAAGCCTGAGATCTTGGAGAATGAGAACGCCTACCACTGCGACGACTGTAACAAGAAGGTGCGTGCGTAGAAACACATTCAGTTGAACAGTTTCCCGCCGTACCTTACTTTTGTGTTGAAGCGTTTTGAGTATATCCACTACCGCCGTTTGAAGATAAACTCGTACTTCTAGTTCCCGCTCTTGTAGTTCGAATACTTTCCCGGGATGAAGTACTATCTCAAGGGTATCATCATCCATCAAGGCGTCTCCGAAGCGGGCCACTACATATCTCTAGTTAAGCATAACAACGCATGGTACGAATTCAACGACAGCTTTGTAAATTAGGTTAAAGAGGATTACGTCTTGTAGTGTTCGTTTGGGCACCGCCCACAGGAACACGCCTATGAGACTATCTACACCCGAAATGCCTACCTGATCATTTATGAAGCCAGCAACTTGCCGGCAGCCAGTCTATGCGACCCCAATCGGCCCTTCTTTGGCATATAAAATGAGATTAAACGCATCAAGCGGAATAAAACTCTGCTTGACAAAGAGAACATGTACTTTGAAGCTCCTTTCCTGAGGACAGTGTTGTGCATGGCTTAAAAGTATTCCGACGAGCAAAGTCTACACCTCCTTTTCAGCATAGTGTTCACTATATACGTCAAATTGCCCAGAGGATAAGTGCATAAATAAGGATAGTTCTTGAGAGCACTAACGTTCATCCAACATCACCGCAGTCGCATGCCGTTCGTGTGGCAATAGAAATAGTTGAATAAGATTCTGACTTTGGTGAGTCTTTCCATTGATCCTTGCTATAAGACTATTCTATGCGATATTTTGGTTGAAAATTGCCACTCTTTTGATGCAACTGTCGAGAATCTGCTGGAGGACTTTCTCACCAAGATTTACAAGGGGAAGGAGGCATCCTTTTACTATTGCTTTATGCACCAGATGGCCAAAAAGTTCGACAATGTCTGCCACTTCCTTAATGAAAGAAGAATCGTGGGCAGAATTATGGACCTGACCTTCGCAACAATTATCGGATAGCAAATTCGACAGAATTTGAAAAAAACAACGCCAGTACCCTTTGAGAGCGAAAACACTCGCCTTGCGAAGGATATTATTAAGGCCGAGTACCGATACCATAAATGGGCCTTACTAAATCTCACCCTGGAAAAAGTGGACTTGAAGATAACCGAAGTAGAAAAGCAGTAGTTCCTATTCCATAACCATAGCTATGCATTCAAAGCCATTTTTGAATAGGCTAACACCAAATCAACTCTTAACGAAATCAGCAAATTTTTTAGCCGACTATGCCGTAAACAACCTGAGTATTTCGTCAAATTTGGAGCCTATCTACAGGACTGGCTCGCCAAATAGAAACCAGAAGAGTATCGTAAATATCTGCGAGTCCTGAAGTAGATTATCAAGATAAACGACGAAAATACAGTTGATCGGTGCAGGACGGCAACCAGCCTCATTCAGCGAGCCCTAAGGAAGCACGATACTGACCGCATCGAAGTCGCTTGCGATTATATTTGGCAATGGATGCTCAAAATTGCCAACAAAAACGCGATCTTCCGGGACAGTTTGAGAGAATATAAGACTGTCCTCGAGTTC
>Ga0302188_10000956_pt1 | contig 23544 bp, 18 predicted proteins | sample II_Bog_E2_1_FD_198783 | JGI IMG/M metagenome (GOLD analysis project Ga0302188, IMG submission 198783) | Peat permafrost microbial communities from Stordalen Mire near Abisko, Sweden - II_Bog_E2_1 | ecosystem: Environmental > Terrestrial > Soil > Wetlands > Peat | place: Sweden: Abisko...
CTCAGCTAGAGGCCACGTTTGTTGAGAACCTACAGGCCTTCGTTATTAAGTATGGATATGACGGCGTCGATGTTGACTGGGAATATCCCACCGGGGATGAAACTAACACTTTTTACAATCTATATGTAGACATGCGCTCTGCGTTTCCAGCGCCTGATTACGTACTTTCTGCCGACGTCCCGCCTTGGGGAGACGCGGGGCAAGGGTATGCGATTCCGCAGGTGGATCCCTATATCGATTACTTCAACATCATGCAGTATGACTGCGCCGGGCCGTGGACAGCGGATGGGCAACTCAACTCGGCGATCTTCTGGGATCCCAATGATCCCGATCCGTGGGAATGCCAACTGGGGGGGGCGGCGAACGAATCAGCCGCAATTTTCGAGCAACAAGGTGTCCCGCCATCGCAGCTCAACATGGGTACGCCTTTTTACGGATATGTTTACACGAATGTGAGCGAATTATTTGGAGAGTGCGCCAACGCGAGCCACACGCATGACGGCAACTGCAACGGCACGGTTTTTTCGGCGAATTATGGAACATTCATGAAACAGCGAATCAACCAAATGGGCTGGCAGACCTTTTACGACCCGATTGCGCTGGTGCCCTATATGCTGCGCGTGGATGGCAAGAAAGGATTTATCACGTACGACGACGCTACATCCACTTACTTGCGGGTGTGGTATGCCGATTGGCAATGGAACCTGGGCGGCACTTTCATGTGGTCGTTGGATGCTGACTACGACGGCCAAACGCAGGATCTGCTCGATGCGATGTATGCGGCGAGCCTGAGCCCCGGAAATTGAGACCTGTGAAGACCTCACCACGACTTGCTCGTAAAGTTCCCACCGGCGCAACCACGGGAACAATCTCGATCACCACTGCGGGGGGACAGCCACGAGTGTAAAGAGCTTCAAAGTAACAAGAATGACGCTGCGCGAATTAGGGGGTTTCCTTCAGCGACTCGACATATTTTTACTAATGTGCGACTGCGGAAGGAGATGAAAGGACTTATATGAGAATTCGTTTTGAGTTACTCTTGTCCAAATTAGGTTTTGAGCAGCGGGGGTAGAACTCTGCTACGGTTTGCGTTGCGAGACGTGAATCGTAGGGAGGGCCACCACCGCCGTGATACGAGTATCCAGCATTTTCAGCCAGATGTTGCAGTTGTTTTCCCGCCAAGGGTTCGAGCAGGCGGTCGCGGAGCACCGGGCCGAGCGCCACGCTCGCGGGTTCAGTTGCTGGGGACAGTTCGTGGCCATGTTGTTCTGTCACCTGGGGCGGGCGCAGTCCTTGCGGGAGATTTGCGGCGGACTGGCCGCCAGCGAAGGCAAGTTGCGGCACTTGGGGTTGCCCGATGCGCCCAAGCGCTTCACCCTGGCCTATGCCAACGAGCATCGGTCCTGGCAGTTGTACCGCGCCGTGTTTTATCAACTGCTGGGCCGCTGCCGCGAAGCTTCCGGTCCGCATGGCTTCCGCTTCAAGAACCAACTGCTGAGCCTGGACGCCACCCTGATCGAACTCTGCGCCAACGTCTTCGACTGGGCGTAGCGGGCAAACCGCTTGAAACCAGCCATATGCAATCAAGTGCACTACTATCGAAAACTCTTTCATATTGACAAAAACGCTGGTAGACGGAACAATTGCAGCCACTCTTCGGAGTCAAAAGCGGAACCCGAGTCATTCGCAATCGACTGACAGGCCAACCGCACCGAACGAAATTCAGTAACTGCAAGGCGACCAAATACTTTGAAGTGCGAAGCTCAAGGTATTTGCGAAGTAATGAAGAAGTCTAGGGGGATTGACATGAGGCGAGTGATAGCAGTTCTTGCATTTTTTGCCCTGGCATTGCCGATGGCCGCTTGGGCGGGATCAATCACATTTACAGACCAGTTCGGCGGGGTTTCCATCTCCGACGCCGGAATTAGTTCGAGAGGGGCGGAACTGCGGGATGTGAACTTTCTCGGCGGCGGAAGCGTCGCGGCCGCCAGTGGACACGCTCTTGGTTCGGTCAGCTACACGACCGGCGCTTTGCTCAGCGGTTCGTTGACAAGCGGCGGAGTGTTTTCATCCACGGGTTCCTCCTTTGATATTACCGGTGTCGGCGCCTGGGCAAGATCCCTTAAGGCTGGGTCAAAAGGCCCGCTGGATATCTTCGTCGGAAGCTTTGTCGGCCCCATCGACTGGACGCTCGATGGCAAGTCCGGTTCTAAGAGCTTCTATACTTTGAGCGGCGAGATCTCCGGCACACTCTATACCGGTCGAACGGTGATGGGACATACGAGCCAAAACATCACGGTCTTAACCGGACACAATTCCGGGCACATCACTTCCGGCAGCACGCAACTGCAACTTGCGGTACCGGAACCTGGAACTCTCGGTCTGTTGGGATTGGGGCTGGTGGGTATTGCGGGAATGTTCCGTCGCAAGATCATCGGTTCTTAAGTTCGATTGCTGTTGCTCAAGTGCTCGACTTCATGGCCCCGCCGCGAGGCGGGGTTTTTATTTGGACTGTCTGATTGCTTCCAGTTAGTCGAGCTTGGCGTATTCCGCCTTGGCTTCCTTCAGGATGGGGATGTCGGGATCGGCGTCTTTCCAGAGCGCAAAGAAATCCTGATAAGCGGTTTTGGCTTTGCGCCGGTCTCCAGACATGGCATACGCGCGGCCGATCTGGAGATGGGCCAGCGACCCGAGAAGGAAGTTTTGCACGATTCCTTGATGATCGAGAAGCTTCTGGAATTCGGCCGCTGCTGCCGGACCGTTTTTCTCGGCAAGATAAGCTAGTCCCCGAAGGTATGCGGGATGCAATGTGCCGGCGATTTCCGGAGAAGGATTGCCGAGTTCGTAGGGCAGGGAAGGCTCGAGGGCGATGACGGCGCGGTCGGGCGCACGTTGCGCGATCGCCATCGACGCTTCGATCACGGGGAACCAGTAGACCTTGAGGAAGGTGTTGCTGGGTTCGGATTTCTTGAGCGCCTCCAGAATAGCTTTCGATTGGGTCGATTCGCCGGCGCGGGCTAACGCCAGCGCGGAGAGAACTCTGACGTCGCGTCCGGGGGCGAGCGCCAGCGCACGTGCGACAGCCTGCCGCGCCGCGCCCGCGTTGCCCACTTCCACTTCGCGGATGGCCTGAAAGGCAAGCCATTGCGCCGCCGTTTCCTTGGCGTCCGCGCGCACCGCCGAATCGGCGGCCTGCCGGGCCAGGTCGCGTGCTTTCACCATGCGTCCGTAATAGGCCTGGGTGTCGGCGTGGGTGTTGAGCATCTGGTCTTCCTCGCCGGGGCGTCCTAGCGCCCATGTGACCTGACGCTCCATCTCGGCGGTATCGCCGGCAAGGAATGCCAGGGCATACACTTCGCTCCGGAGAAACAAACCATCGAAATGATTTTTCTGCGCTTCCTGTAGTGTCAGCCGCGCATCCTTGATGCGGTTGACGGCGACGTAGTCGCTGGCCAGGTTGGAATAGTTGGTGATAGTGGGTCCGAGACGCTGCGCCGTTTCTGTTTCGGTGATGGACTTGTCGTACTGGCCCACCGAAGCGTAAAGGCTGCCCAGATTGGCGTGAGGAACCATCTCGCGCGGGTAGCTCCTCGCCCAAAGCTCATAGGCCTCGATGGCCTTGTCCATTTCGCCGGTGACGTATTGAAAGTAGAAAGCGGAGATGCGGAAGCGTTCGCGGTCGCTGACGCGGTCGCGCAAGTCGTAGGCCTTCCGGGCATAGTCCGCGGCCAAACTCGCCTGGCCCAGATTCGAGTAGTCGATGCCCAGGCTGACATAGGCCATGGCAAAGTTGGGGTCGAGTTCGATGGCGCGCTTCATGTAGGGAACGGATTCGGAATCGCCCTTGGTGCGGCCGGCGGCCACGCCCATGCTGTAGGCCTTCAAAGCGTCCAAGGAGGGCGTCGTCGCTTCCATGGGCACGTCGAATTTTTGCACGGACACGAGCGACTCGCCGAGGCGCGCGCGCAACGCGGCGGCGGAAGTATCCAATGCCTTGAGCACTCCTTCTTTGCTGGCGGCTTCGGCGTGTTCGTTGGCCAGGTTCTCGCCGTCGCTGCAAGCAACGGCATCGAGCGCGACTACATACTGGCTGCCCAGGGTGGTGATGGAACCCGCAACCACGGCCTTGCTGCCCGTGCGCAGGCAAAGTTCCGCGGCGACTGCTCCCGTAACGCGCTCGGAGGGGGCGCGACCCATCAGCTTGAGTGTTTCGCCAGCCTTGCTGTCGGAAAGAATATTCAGAAAAGGAGACTGCTCCAGATCGACGGCTAGCGCCTGCTTGAGTGTGCCGTCGAAGACTGGGTCACCGGTGGAGTTGGTGAAATCCGCCAGCACAACCGTGTCTTTCTCGGTCAGCGTCGTGGCGGGATGCGTGGAGCGCGAACGAAGATAGAGTCCGCCAGCCGCGAGGATCGCCAGAACGATGGCACCGGCCACGACGTATCGGCCGAGCCTTCGCGACCCGGCAACAGCGGAATCTGGGATTTTCATGCGACCGCTGCTGCTGGAGGCAGCGCCGGAATCGGCCCTGGCTCCAGCCGACGACTCGTGCGATTCCGTATCCCGCTTGAGCCGCTGCAAATCGGTTCGCATGTCGGCCGCATGCTGATAGCGCAGATTGCGGTTCTTCTCCAGAGCCTTGTTGATGATCCGCTCCAGTTCCGCCGGCACGTCGGGATTCAGCCGCACCGCGGAAGTAGGCGTGCCGTCGAGAATGGATTTGAAGATCACCGCGGAGCTCTCGCCCCGGAACGGCAGCGCGCCCGTTGCCATCTCGTACATGACGGCGCCAAAGGAGAACAAATCGCTACGCGCGTCCAATTCTTTCGCGCGCGCCTGCTCGGGCGACATATAGGAGATGGTGCCGACCGCACTGCCGGGGCTGGTCAGGTGGGGCTCGTCGGGCGCGGTAAGTTCGTTGGCCAGCGCATCGCTCGAAGACCCGCCCGAAGGTGCGACCTTGGCCAGCCCGAAATCGAGAATCTTGGCGTGGCCGCGCTTGGTGACAAAAATATTGCCGGGCTTGATGTCGCGGTGCACGATCCCTTGGGCGTGCGCGGCGTCGAGCGCATCGGCGACTTCGATGCTTAGAGAGAGGATGGTCTCCAGGTCGAGCGGGCGGCCGGCGATGCGGTGCTTCAGCGTGATCCCGTCAAGAAACTCCATGGCGATGAAGGCCTTGCCATCTTCTTCGCCAATGTCGTGAATGGTGCAGATGTTGGGATGATTCAGCGCGGACGCCGCTTGCGCCTCGCGTTGAAAACGAGCGAGCGCTTGCGCATCGCGAGCGACTTTGTCTGGCAGGAATTTGAGGGCGACAAACCGGTGCAGGCGCGCGTCTTCGGCCTTGTACACAACGCCCATGCCACCAACGCCCAGCATCTCGACGATGCGGTAGTGCGAAATGGTTTGGCCGATCATATTGGACTGAGCATTGTTGGACCGAGCATTGTTTGGCCGAGCACGGAAGATGCCGGGCTTTTGAGTCGCTTCATCTTACGGATGGTGGCGTCCACTCGTCAACGAATGAGGGGGGGGATAGGAGACGGAGGCATCCGAGAGTCGATTCTTTGAGCTGGGGGTAGCACGCGTATGCGTTTCGATGTTAAAATTAATCCTTCGTCAGCGAGCCAGTTGTTTTCCGAGTGGTTTCGGAGCGGGTGACACGCTCCGGAGTAGAATGTTGCGCTTTTGAAACTCGCTCCAGCCTTGCCCATCAAGGTGTTCGGAGATGCGAGTCGTTTCAGAGTTGGGGACGTAGTTCAGTTGGTTAGAACGCTGCCCTGTCACGGCAGAGGTCGCGAGTTCGAGTCTCGTCGTCCCCGCCATTCTTTCTAAAGCACTTGCGCTAATTTTGGCGAAACCATCGAGGACCCAAAAGGGCACGTTTTTGTGCCCTTTTTTGTGTCCCTTTTCGCCCGCCCAATTCCCGTCCTGGGTGGTCCTCACGCTGCAACGCCACCCGATACAGACGGTGGTGACGTTGCGTTCGCTTCGCACGAAAACACCAACGACAAGACTGCTGCCTGAGCTGCATGTTTGGCGGGCGTGACTGCCTGGGTATATATATCCAATGTCGATCGCAGAGTCGAATGCCGCAACAGTTCCTGCATGACTTTGAATTCCGTGCCCACGCTTCTCAGCAGCGTCGAATACGTATGACGAAACGTGTGCCAGCCGATGCATTTCTGGATTCCAACTCTTTGTGCAGCCGGTCGCACGTATTTGCGCAAGATCGCTTGTCCCCAGTACGGTCTCCGACCCCTATGGTGCCTGCTGGCAAAAACCCAATCATCCGGCTTCGTGTAAGCGCACTGTTTTCGCCAGCCTGACAATGCATCGGCAAGGCGTGGATGAACGGGCACGGGCTTTTGCGATGACTCGGTCTTGCATGGGCCGACTACACCGTACACGATGGATCGCGTTACGTTCATCGTGTATTGAACAAGATCGATGTCACCCCATTTCAAGCCGAACAACTCGCTCTGCCGCAAGCCGGTGGATACTGCGAGGAGAACCAAGGTTCGTTCTCGGATGCCCAGACTGTCCACCAGCGCCCGGATTTCCTCGGGCATCAGGACAGTTGGTGCTCTGCGGCGTTTCGCACTCTGACGAACGAGACGGATTGGATTGCGGTCAAATAGCTCGTATCGGCAAGCATGATTGAAGAGAACGGACATCAGATTTCGAATTTTGGCACAACTACTTTTTGCCAACGGCAAACGTCGCAGCCAAGATTCGACTTGTATTGTTCTGACTTCCGCCAGTTCGTAGTGCCGCCAGTGAGGAAGAACCCAGCGGGTTAGGTACGCCTGGTACGTCTTCTTGGTCGAGTAACTGCGCCATGTGTTGTCCCTTGCGAGTTCCCGTTGCTCGAAATGATAGCAGAGCTGCGCGACCGTAATTGAGCGATTGCCCATCCGCACTTTGTCGGAATTGATTTCTGCCAACAGGACTGCGATAGCAGAACGGGCGCCAGCTTCATCCAAGTAGCGCTCAACCGTGCCAATCACTCTCTTCCGCTGGACACGCGCTCCATGCAAATCCTTCTCGGACCAGCGAAACTGCCATACAGCAGGCCCCTCCTTGCGACTTACCAATGCCAGACTTCCGTGTTGCATTCTCAGCCTCCGTGACCGCAGTTGCGGCGCACGAGAATTCTCACGTATTACGGGGAACCAAGGGAGTCAGCCGGTACCCAAGTGAATTGCTTTGCGGCGGCAAGGCTCGCAGGTATTTATCCAAGCCCTTTGAGATTGGACGGAGGCGTAATCTACGCGACGCCTGCCAGCGCCTGACTCACCATTTTTACCCACAGGGGTGGGTTGTCTGCAGGGCAATTGAAATCAGTCTCGCTGAAGGCGCTGTCGCGGCGGCCCAGAAGAGCCACAATGGGAACCGCATGGAGAGTTTCCCGAAAATAAGTGATAAGCTCGCATCGCTCTAGCCGCGGTGCCCTGTGCCCGATCACTACGACTCCAACTAATGCATTCGAGAGGTCAAGATTTCGCGCCGCCCGCGAGCCGAGAACGGAAACGACTGGATGCCCTAGTAGTTGAAGAATATCCTCACGAGCTGACAGGAGGGTTGGACGATATTCAACTTGCACAATGGTCGTCATGGTTTTCCGGGTTCGCGGCCCCTTGAGCTTGAATATGCTTGCGTCGAGACCCGACGCGAGGAGTCCTTCAGGTGGGAACGCCCAGCTTAGGCAGAAGCCACTGCGTCAGAACCACGTAAGCAACAAGAAACGCACCTATCCACACCCAATCAGGCATTCTTCCTCTCGGCTACTCGCTCACTCCCAGTTTACGCAAGAACGTCATCATCGGGCACCAGTTGGTAAATGCTGACTGAAACAGGTTCAAACCCACAAAGGCGGTGAAGAGATACCAATACGGGCTCGCCCAGTGTCCAAGTGCCAGCGAAACCAGGATGAAAGCCCCGGCGATCAGTCTCAAGTAGCGTTCAATTGTCATAGTTTCACCTTCCTTTTTGAAATCCTCACTCTGAGGCTGTTGCCATGGGTCCGACCGGCGATGGCTTCGAGTTGTGACCGCGCTGGCTCAGGTAATACAGCACTGGGACAGCCATGCGCGAGAGCACAGTCGAGGCCACTTCACCGGCCATTAACGACAGCGCCAGGCCCTGGAAGATGGGATCGAAAAGGATCACGCTCGCACCGACAACTACAGCCGCCGCAGTCAACAGCATGGGGCGGAATCGCACCGCGCCCGCATCGACGACTGCATCCTCTAACTTCATTCCTTGCGAACGGCGAAGTTCAATGAAATCGACGAGGATAATGGAATTTCGAACGATGATGCCGGCACCGGCGATGAAGCCAATCATCGACGTGGCTGTGAAGAATGCGCCCATCAACGCGTGCGCAGGAAGAATGCCGACCAACGTGAGCGGAATCGGCGCCATGATGACCAGAGGCGTGATGAAAGATCGGAACCAGCCGACGACGAGCACATAGATCAGCACCAGCACAGCGGCGAACGCCAATCCCAAATCACGGAACACTTCTACTGTGATGTGCCATTCACCATCCCACTTCATGGACAAACGGTCGGTGCGCTCGGGCATGGTCGTGCCCTTGTACTGTTTGACCGCATAACCATTGGGCAACTTGATCTGGTCGATGGCCTCGCTCATCTTCATGATGGCGTAGACGGGGCTCTCTTCCCCGCCCGCCACGTCCCCGGTCACGTAAACCACTGGCTGAAGGTTCTTGCGATAGACACTCGGGTCAATCGTGGTCTGCTGGAGGTTCGTGACTTCTTGCAACGCAATCTGTCCCCCGGAGGGAGTGGGCAGCTTCAGGTTTTCCAGATCCTCGATTCCCGAGCGGTCGGACCGCGCCAACCGAACCTCGATGGGCACGTCCTCGCGCGAGTTCGGATCGTGCAAAAGCCCGGCGTTCGCGCCAGTCAGTCCCACCTGCAGCGTGTGCGTAACCTCGGCTGCCGAGATTCCGTGCAGTGCGGCTTTATCGAGGTCCACTTTCAGGTCGTACTTGGTTTGCGGGTCCTCAACGTACCAATCCACGTCTACTACTCCTGCGGTCTGCTGAAAGATTTTCTTGATCTGCGCCGCCAATTCGATTTGGCTTTTGTAGTTGGGCCCGTAGACTTCCGCAACTAAAGTCTGGAGCACGGGCGGCCCAGGTGGAACTTCCGCAACTTTGATACGTGCTCCGAACGGAAGAGCGATCCTGTCCAGCTCCGGACGCAACCTCCGCGCAATTTCATGGCTCTGCGCTTTGCGGTCGTGGCGAGAGAGCAGATTCACCTGGATGTCAGCTTGGTTGGGCTGATGCCGTAAGAAGTAATGCCGCACCAGCCCGTTGAAGTTGTAGGGGCCGGACGTGCCGGCGTAAATCTGATAATTCGTGATTTCGGGCTGCTGGCCAAGATAAGCGCCGAGTGCCTGCGCAACGCGGGTCGTCTGCTCCAGCGGAGTTCCGTCCGGCATGTCAACGATGACCTGGAACTCGCTCTTGTTGTCGAAAGGGAGCATCTTCACTCGCACCCACTTCAACGGCACGAACGCAACCGCCGCCAGAAACATCCAGCGGCGACGGGGATCGAGTATCAGCGGGTTCATCACGCGACGATACAGACGTGTCGTCCAGCCTTCGACCTCATGCTTATCGTGACCGCCCTGGCTTGCGTAGTGACGCAGCAGTCTTAGAGCTGCCCAAGGCGAGACCACGAAAGCCACCATAAGGGAGAACAGCATGGCTGCCGAAGCTCCAACCGGAATCGGGCGCATGTAGGGACCCATCAAGCCACGGACGAAGGCCATGGGCAGGATGGCGCCGATGACGGCGAATGTGGCAAGAATCGTGGGATTGCCCACCTCATCCACTGCCTCAACCGCCACTTCTGCCAGAGGACGCCCGCGGCTTTCCGGTAATCGGAAATGTCGCACGATGTTCTCCACCACCACGATGGCGTCGTCCACCAGAATGCCGATGGAGAAAATCAGCGCAAACAGAGTCACCCTGTTGAGTGTGTAACCATAGAGGTAAAAGACGGCCAAGGTGAGGGCCAGCGTGACAGGTACGGCCAGCAGCACGACACCAGATTCGCGCCAACCCAGCGCTAAGGCAATCAACAATGTGACCGACAGCGTCGCGATCAGCAGATGCTTCAGTAGTTCATTCGACTTGTCTTTCGCGGTCTCGCCATAGTTACGTGTGACAGTGATGTTCAAGTCATTCGGTAGAACGTACCCGCGCAGCGAGTTGACCTTCTCCAGAACACGTTCGGAGATGATCGTGGCATTCGTGCCTTTGCGCTTGGCAAGCGTGAGCGTAACTGCTGGATACTCCGCGCCAACCGTCTGGTCCGTGCCGCCACGGGCATTCGCGAACATGACATAGCTGTCCGGCTCAGCGGGGCCGTCTTCCAACTTCTCCACGACATCGCGCAAGTAGACGGGACGGCCGGAGTGGACCCCGACTACGACTTGCTGTAAATCTTCCGGACGCGTGAAGAACTTGCCAGCCTCAACCTTGAACTCCCGGTTGTCGCGGGCGAAGCTGCCCACATCGGCGCGTGTATTTGCGCTCTGGAGTTGCCCTGCCACAGCCGCCGGCGTAAGGCCATAGGCTGCCAGCCGCTGCGTATCCAAGACCACCCGTATCTGACGGGGTTGTCCCCCGATCATCGAGGTTTCAGAAACATCGTCAAGCTGTTTGAGGGAGTTCTCCAGTTCGCCCGCGATGCGTCTCAAGTGATAAGAGTCATAGTTCTTGCCCCATAACGTGAGCGCCATGATGGGAACGTCGTTGATCGAGCGGACCTTGATGATCGGCTGTGAAACACCCGGTGGGATTTGGTCGAAGTTGGAGTAAAGCTTGTTGTACGTCTGTACGATCGCGTCTTCTTCTTTCGATCCCACGTAGAAGCGCACGATCAGCATGCTCATGCCCGGCTGGCTGATGGAGTAGACATATTCGACACCCGGAACCTCGCGAAGCAGCTTCTCCATGGGAAGACTGACGCGTTGCGAGATTTCTTCCGGTGATGCGCCCGGCATCTGCACGAACACGTCAAGCATGGGGACAACGATCTGCGGCTCTTCCTCTCGTGGAGTCTCAAGGATGCTGAAAGCACCCAAAAGCAATGCCGCGACGATCACCAGCGGAGTCAGCTTAGAGTCGATGAAGGTGTGGGCGATGCGTCCCGCCACGCCTAGACCATGGGCAAGCGGGCTCGATGATTTAAAGTCTTCGTCTGTCATCACTGGGCCTCGATGCGCTTGCCATTCAGGTCGAGTTCGCCGGGTTTCGTCACGAGGCGCTCGCCTTCTTGAAGACCCGCGAGCACCTCGACCTGGGTTCCGGATTTCTTTCCCAACGTGACGTAGCGCAAGCTCGCAATCCTATTCAGGTCCAGAACGTAGACACCCTGCAATTGGCCGCGCTCCACCACCGCGCTTTGTGAAATCAACAATGACGACCGCTCACCGCGGGAAAACTGCGCTCGCCCGAACAGACCCGAACGCAGCCGCACATCCGCAGGTAGTTCGATCTTCACCAGGAAACTGCGGCTGCCTGGGTCCGCGGCAGGTACGATTTGCACGACTTTTCCTCTCAGCTCGGTGTTATCCAATGCGTCCACTACAACCGGCGCCTGCTCTCCCATCCGGACGTACTGCAGGTCGTTTTCATTGACCGCAGCTTCCAATCGATAGCGTCCCATGCCCTCGACTGTGAAGATCGGAAGGCCGGGACTGGCCAACGTGCCAGGATCGGCTTTCTTCTCCGTGACGACTCCATCGAAGGGCGCAAGAATGCGCGTGTACGAGAACGATGTGCGCGCCTGGGCCAATGCCGCCTTGGCCTGCGCCTGCCCGGCACGCGTCATGTCGCGATGCGCCAACGCTGCCTGGTAGCGAGCCTTCACTTCGTCGAATTCCTGTGGGCTCACCGACTTCTTGTCATAGAGATTCTGGTATCGGTTGAGTGTCGATTGGGCGAGAGTGAGGTCGGAATCCGACGCGGCTACTTCCTGTTCGGCAGCGCTCATGGCCGATGTGGCGCGCTCGACGGCAGCCCGAGGTTGTGCATCGTCGATTACCGCGAGCACCTGCCCGCGCTGTATGCGATCTCCCTCATGTACGCGGAGTTCCACGATGTTCCCCATCATTTGGCTCGCCAGCTGTGTGGTTTCCGCCGCGCGTACCGTTCCCACTGTTTCCAGCAAATCGGGAACGTCAACCCGCTGCACCGACAGCACGGAGACATTGCGCACGGTTTCTGGCGCCGTGGGCGTCGGCTGTCGCTCACTAGCGCAACCGCTAAGCCCGGCCAGAAACACTGCCAGGGGAATAAAACGCGAGAGAATGAAATCGCTGCGAGTCATGGTGTCACCACAGGAGATTGAGGGTTCAGATTCCCGCTCGCCAACTCCAGGTTGGCGTAGCTGGTATGAAAGCGGTAGACAGCTTCCCAATAATCGGTCTGGCTGCGTCGCGTCGCTTCTTCGGCGCCCAGCAGGTCGGTAATGGTGGTCAGCCCGCCGTCGTATCGGTTCTGGTTGATGCGCAGACTGTCCTGTGCCTGGGCGATGGCAGCCCGCGCAACCTCTATTTCTTGCCGTGCGGAGTCCAGGTCGTAATAAGCGCGGCGGACCTCAAGGCGGACTCCGTCGCCGGCCACCTGCTTCATGGCTGTCACTCTCTCCTGCAGGGCACGTTCACGTGAGAGCTCTGCTCGTTTTGCGCCACCCTGGAAGATGTCAAACTGCACTTCGACTCCGCCCAGCCAGTTGTTACCGCCGCCACCAGCCACAAACGTCGGGTTATCCATTTCCCATCCGGCGAAGGCGTTCACTCGCGGGCCGAACGAGGACTTCGCCATGGCAACGCTCTGTTGCTGGGCAGCTTCCTCGGATTGAATGCGCTTCAAGTCCGGTCGATTCGCGAGTGCCTGCTTTTCGATCTTCTGGAGAACAGGGACAGGAAGCGTGTGTTCCGCCAAGGCTTCAGCCGGCTGAAACACGGAGTCCACTGGCACGCCCATCGCGGCGCTCAACTGGGCGCGCGCGAGATCCAGATTGTTCCTGGCCCGAATGAGTTCCTGCTGTCGCGCTGCCATGCGCACCTTCGCGGTGAGCAGGTCGGACTCCACCACCAACCCGCTGTCGAACCTCGCCTGGCTGCGATCCATGATGGCTTGCGACGTTTTCACCGCTTGCTCGGCGACTTCCAGTTGTTTCGTCGCCAGCAACACTGCGTAGTAGGAATCGACCACTCGGAAGACAATCTCCTGCTCAGTGCGCGCCAGTTGATGCTCAGCGGCGTCGTTCATCTGCTTTGCGCGATTCACACCGTGCCAACTGGCGAAGGAGTCAAACAGATTCCAGGTTCCGCCAAACCGCGTACTGAAGTTTCCGATGGGCGTGGGCGTGTTCAACCGGTTCAGCGCGAGGTCGGCATTCGTGAAGCGCTGCTGTCGCAGTTCGCTGCCAAACACGTAAACCGGATCGTTCCCGCGGGTCGCTGTCTCGGAGAACATCAGCCGAGGCATAAGCACAGATCGCGCTTCGCGAACATCTGCGGATGCAACTCTTGTGTCCGCGAGTGCCGCCTTGCGCAGCGGGTTCCTCTCCAGCGCAATGTTTACAGCCTGCTGCAGAGTAAGCGGCGAGGATTCAGCCGCTGGTTGGGCCATGGCCGCTTGCAAAAACCATGCCGCCACGATGGCCGCCGTGATGAACTTCAATCGAGTTCTCAACTCTGAACCCCGGCAGGCTCGACCGGTTTCATCCACTCGGTCTTTTCCTCAACGATCTCGTACGTGGTGTGAAAGCTCGCCGTCTTCTGCACCATGGCCCCCACGGAGCAATACTTCTCCTCCGATAGGCGAATCGCTTCCTCTAGCGCGGCCACGTCGATTCCAATCCCAGTGACCACGTGGTGAATTCGCACCGCTGTGAACACCTGCGGCGGACGGTCCGCTTGATCGGCCTCAACCCTGACCTCATAGCCAGTAACTTTCTGGTGATACTTCTGGCGGAGAACCGTGATGACATCGAAAGCCGTGCATCCAGCCAGCCCCGCCGCAACCAGCTCGATCGGCTTGGCCCCGGTGCCTCCGGCTGCATCGTCCAGCAGCAGGTGATGGCCGCTGCCGGTCTGGGCCACAAACTGACGCCCTGTTCTAAGTGGCTGATTTAGCTCAACTTTGGCGCTGATCATGACTGCCTCCTACACCTTCTTCTTGAGAACCACTCGAATAAATGCAAGACGCCCGGGTTTGTTACAGGAAATATTCACTCCCAGTTTCCAGCCGGAATAAATCTTTGTAACAAAATTGCCGCAGATGCATTTATTGCTCAGAAGCAGGCTCGTTTTGCGTTGTCTGCTCGTGTTCGGACGCCGGAGGTCACTCGATGGCTCTAGTTGTTGTACTGGGAGACTGAGTTCTCCATGAACACCAAAAATATCTTCTTCGTCGGCCTTGTCGTCGCTGCCAGTGGGCTCATTTCGACTCCTTTGGCACTCCTGGCCGGGCTGATCTACGGTATGTCGTTCGCCCACCCATATCACCTCGACGCTAAGAAGCTGTCCGCATTCCTCTTGCAGGCATCCATAGTTGGCCTGGGCTTCGGAATGAACCTCCACGAGGTTGTACGCGCGGGCAGGTCCGGGTTCGCATACACCGCGCTCAGCATAAGCTTTGCCATGCTCCTCGGTCTTGGAATTGGACGATTGTTCAAGGTGCAACACATACCATCGCTCCTGATCAGTGCGGGTACCGCCATCTGCGGCGGGAGTGCGATTGCCGCCGTTGGGCCAGTCGTAAACGCAGGAGAAGAGGAAATGGCCGTCTCACTCGGGACCGTCTTCGTGCTGAATTCGGTTGCCTTGTTTCTCTTTCCGGTCGTCGGCTACGCTCTTCACCTGACGCAATCTCAATTCGGATTGTGGTCCGCCCTCGCCATCCACGACACCAGTTCGGTGGTAGGCGCAACCGCAAAATACGGCTCCCAAGCGCTGATGATCGGGACCACGATCAAGCTGGCCAGAGCGCTGTGGATTGTTCCCGTAGCATTTGCGGTGGCCATCCTGAAAAAGAGCAAGTCCCGGATTAAGTGGCCCTGGTTTATCTTGCTTTTTTGCCTTGCCGCGGTTGCTGGCACCTATCTGCCGTTGTTCGGCTCTCTCTATCCAAAACTCAGCACTCTGGGAAAGACTGGGTTGACGGTTACTCTTTATCTGATCGGCACAGGGATTTCAAAAGCAACATTGAAACAAGTGGGCGTGCGTCCTTTACTGCAGGGAATCTTGCTTTGGGCAATTGTGGCGACCTCTTCTCTCGCTCTCATCCGCCTCGGGCTCATCTCAATCTGACCCACTCCCCAAAGCAGTACTGATAATGCCTTGCGGGTCGGGCAATCAAGAATTGATAATGTGCTGAGAACCTAAATGAACATTCCCGTCAAACATCGCAATGTCGTCCTCATCGCCGCTATCGTGCTGTTGATATTGGTTTCCGGCGTCTTTGCTTTCCAAGCAAGCTTGATACCTGCTTCACGGCTGATCAATCCGGAAGAACTCGTCAAGATCCTTCAGTCCTCGAAGGGCGAAAAGCCGCTGATGATCCAGGTTGGCTCCTACGTTCTGTACGAGCAGGCGCATATTCCCGGTTCCGAGTACATCGGTCCTGGTTCCAGCGAGATCGGCCTCCAGCAACTGCGCGCACACGTTCAATCTCTACCCCGAAAGAAGTTCATCGTGATCTATTGCGGTTGTTGCCCCTGGAGCCATTGTCCGAACGTCAAGCCTGCCGACGACGCGCTGCGCGCCATGGGCTTCACCAACGTCAAGGTGCTCTACATCGCTGACAATTTCGGCGCAGATTGGGTGAATAAGGGCTATCCAGTTGCCAAGGGAGAGTAGGCTCTGCGCTCGACACTCCGAAAAAGAATCCTGATAGGCATCGCGGCGATCGCCATCGTTGCTGGACTCTATTTCGTCGCCCGTCATCACGGACGGCCTGGCATCGGCGCCACAATTACCGAGCACTCTCTAGTTCCTGACTTTTCTCTTCCGCAGTTGAGCGGACAGCAACTCCATCTTTCGGACTACCGGGGTAGTGTGGTTTTGCTGGACTTCTGGGCAACCTGGTGCGATCCCTGCCGGGAAGAAATCCCGCATTTTGTGGAATTGCAGAACAGGTATCGAGATCAGGGACTACAGATTGTTGGCGTTTCCATGGACGATAGTCCGGAACCCGTCCGCGACTTCTACCGGCAGTTCAAGATGAACTATCCGGTAGTGATGGGCAACGCCTCGACTGGCGAGCTTTACGGAGGAGTTCTGGGATTGCCAATTGCTTTCCTGATAGGCCGCGATGGCCGTATCTACTCCAAACACATTGGCGCTACCGACATCGCGGTCTTTGAAAGGGAAATCACAATGTTGCTGCGGACGAAATGAAGCTCTAGCGTATCAGGGCATGAGGAGACTGTTTCCTCACTAGCCAGTCGTCTTGGATAGGGCGCTCTCGTACTGCTGTAGCAGTTCCTTCCGTAGTTTGCTCGCCGTAGCGCGATTCGGGGCTTGACTCGGCAACCGGCGACAATCGTTTATCGTTGCTTGCAAGCTGGCAAGAAAGGCCTGACAGGGACCACAACCGTCGAGGTGCCTCTCCAGTTCTTCGCACAAGGAATCGTCGAGCTGCTCGTCCAAATAGTTCGAAAGTTCCGCGAACATCGCCTTACAACGAGGAGGTCTGGATTTCTCCGTAGCCGCAGCCCGCGAAGCGACAGATTCGATCTTCCGGCCGAGGCGCAGCTCCCGTGTCTTCATCAATTCCTTGCGAACAAACAGCCTCGCCCGGTGCAGGCGCACGCGAATCGTTCCTGAGCGCAGGCCCGTGATCTCCGCAACCTCTTCATCCGTGAGTCCTTCCATGTCTCGCAGGACCAGGACTATGCGATACTGCGCCGGCAGTCTCTGAATTGCCTCGCGCAACCGCTCCGCCTCTTCGCTTCGGATCGCGAACATTTCCGGATTGACGCTGCCCTCGGCACTCAGTGTCTCCAGTTCTTTGCGATCGGGCATGAGTTCTTCAAGAGACAGCTCCTGTTTCGGAGCGAACTTGCTTTTGCGGCGGCTCATCAGGCACCGGTTTTTTGCGACCTTATAAAGCCACACGACGAGCGCCTTCGGACTATCGAACTTGGGCAGATAGGGAACAGACTTCACGAGCACCTCTTGCATGGTGTCTTCAGCGTCCTCGCGCTGGCCGCAGACACGCATGCTAAAAGAGAACACGGTATTTTGGAGTAGAGCCAAGGCCTGCTCCAAAGCGGCATCGTCACCCTGTCGCAAGAGTTGGACTGCTTGTTCGATGTCAGAACGCATCGCGTTGAATGTAGCACCTGTCGCCTGGCTACGGTAGCGGTGACGATCCCGGGATCGGATTGCTGGCCAAGAGTGCTGTACCTGTCATTAAACTGTCAATTGCTCATCGGTTTATCTTCCTGGGCTTCCGGAAGATTCCGTGCCAGGCAGAGTAGCGACACAGCGCACGAACTTCTTGCTGAGTCTCCCTCCAGCGCAACTACCGTACTTCCCTCTAGCCTAGCTCAGACCGGATCCTGGCAGAACTGCGGAATCATTCACCTTCGTCTAGATCGGACAATCTGGGTCCGATCTGGGTCCAATAAGCCGGCCACAGAGTTCCCGTGAGTTCCCTTAAAGGACTAAGAACGGGCTGTCAGTACCGTTAAGTTCCAATAAGTTACATCGGCCAGCGTCTCTGTCACGGCAGAGGTCGCGAGTTCGAGTCTCGTCGTCCCCGCCATTCTTTCACTATTTCAATTCAAGAAATTTGAAAGGTGTATGAAGAGCCAACGGTCCGCAACGGGATGGGCTCGAACATCTTTCCTAGGTCTTGTTCCGGTGGAGGCTGAGGCGCAGGGGGAGCAGTCACCATTTGGTAGCCGATCACGGCTAGGAAGTAGATCACGACTAAGAGCGCCACAGCGGCTGCGGCCAATACGGCACGCTCCAGACGCAGCCTGCGCCGATACCAGGTTCGCATCTTGGGGGCTTTTCGGTGGGCCGCGCGGTGCAAGACACGGTCGTTCACTGCAGCACTCCTATCGAAGAGTTGGGTGCGCGGGTTCGCGGAGGGGAGTATCCAACTGTGCCTGAACCCAGCAAGCGCTCTGATTCTAGCCCAAATCGGCGTTTTGCCTCAAGCAAAGGACGCGGCCGCAAACCTGGCGGGCAGGGACGCAACCGCTCTGCGACCATCAGCCGTAAAACGAGAAGCAGGCGGAAAGGCGCGCTCGTCGTGGAATAATCCGCGCGTTCTTGTGTTCAGCCTTCAGCTTGACCAACGTAGGACTCTCAGCCTTCCATCGTGGAGACATCTCCCGCGTCAACGCCCGCTTCTTTGGCTTTCAAGAAGCGCCGCAGGATTTTTCCGGACCTGGTCTTCGGCAATGATGCTACAAATTCCAACGAAGAGGGAGTCGCGATTGGTCCAAGTTCCCGGCGAACGTGTTCGATCAATGCCGCCGACAATGCCTGGGAAGCCACATGATCGGAACGCACTTGCACAAAGACCTTAATGCTCTCACCCTTCATCGCATCGGGCACACCGATCGCCGCCGCTTCCGCCACGGCAGGATGCGACACGAGCGCACTTTCGACCTCGGCGGTGCCTATGCGGTGTCCGGCGACGTTGAGCACGTCATCGTAGCGGCCGAGTACGGCGATGTATCCGTCTTTATCTTTGGTCGCGACGTCGCCCGTCACATAGCAGCCCGGAATCGTTTGCCAGTCGCGTTCATAGCGTGCCGGATCGCCCCAGACCGTGCGCAGCATGTGGGGGAACGGCCGCTTCAGCACCAGTCGGCCTCCAACTCCCGCAGGAGCGGATTTGCCGTTTTCGTCGAGCACATCGGCTTCAGCTCCGGGTACGGCTACGCCCACTCTTCCCGGACGCATCGCCATTGACGGCGGAGTGCCGAGCGCGGGGCCTCCCAGTTCGGTCTGCCACCAATTGTCGATGACGTAGCCCCACTTGCCATCGCCGGCAAGGTGGGTTTGCGCCCAGCGCCAGGCCTCAGGATTCAGCGGCTCTCCCGCGCAGGCGATCACGCGCAAGCTGGTTAGGTCGTGCGCCGCCGGATAACTCTCGCCAAATCGCATGAACATTCGCAATGCGGTCGGTGCCGTGAACATCTTGGTCACGCCGTACTTTTCCACGATTTCCCAGGCGATTCCCGGATTCGGATAGTCGATTGCCCCTTCGCGGAACAGCGTAGTCACCCCCGCGCACAGTGGAGCATACGTGATGTAGGAATGGCCAACGACCCAGCCAATATCGGATGTGCACCAGAAGATGTCGCGCTCGCCCACATCGAAGTAACTCGCCAAATGGTAGGTCGTTCCCACCATGTACCCGCCATGTACGTGTACTACTCCTTTCGGCTTGCCGGTGGAACCCGAGGTGTAAAGCAGGAAGAGCGGATCTTCCGCGTCCATTTCCTCCGCGGGGCACTCCGGAGGAAACTTGAGCAGATCGTTGAAGTCGATTTCGCGCGGGCCAGTCAGTTCGGTTTTGCCGCGCGAATACACCACGATCTTCTCGACGCATTCCAGGTTGTCCACGGCTTCATCGACGATGGCCTTGAGCGCGACTGTCTTGCCGCGCCGGAAGCCCACGTCTCCCACAATCACAACCTTGGCCTCGGCGTCGGTGATGCGGTCGCGCAGCGCCGTGTGGCCCAGGCCGGCATAGACGACGGAGTGAATCGCGCCGATACGGGCGCAGGCCAGCATGGCGACCACGCCTTCGATGGTCAGGGGCATATAGATGATTACCCGGTCGCCTTTCACCACGCCCAGCGATTTCAGACCGTTGGAGAACCGGCACACCATGCGATAGAGCTGGCCATAGGTGACGATGCGCTCGCTGCCGTCTTCGCCCAGCCAAATGAAAGCGGCGCGGTTGCAGCGGTCGGAGTTGGCATGACGATCCAGGGCATTGATCGTGATGTTGGTTTTGGCCCCGGTGAACCACTTGTGATGCACGCCATCCCACTCCAGCACCTTGTCCCATTTTCGCGACCACGAAAAGCTGGCCGCGTAATCCCCCCAAAATCGGTCGGGATCCTTCAAGGCGCGGGCACATTCTCCCTGCCAGTCTTTCTCGATAACGTTACGGGTCACGATCGCGGGCGCGGGGTACTCCTGATCCATGACCAGCAGGTTTGAGATGTCTTCGGTCTTCGGTGTGGTGAGAGCGCTCATTTCGGAACCTCCACAGGGGTGCGGCACATTACTTATAGGACGCGTGGATTTTGCTACGCGAGAAAATCCTCGTCAGTGATGGGGATCACATCACAGCGTGCTGTTTGATTTTCAGATTACACCGCAAATCACGCGAAAGCGTGACTGGCATCACAGCGTGGTTTCTGAAAAACTCACAGGATTGCCAACCATGTGCTGATACATGCTAAAATGCCCGACCGGAAGGAGACACCATCTTATGTTGAAGGCGAAATTTATGTTCACGCGGAAAAAATGGCTGTCGCACCTGATCATCTTGGCCATCGCAGCCGTGCCCGTGATGGCAGCAAACAACGACACAAAACCCGCCAATGAAAATGCGGCCAACACCAGCAGTGCAGCAGTCGCTCCCGCTGCGGCAAACCCAAGCCCAAGTCCCAGCCCGAGCCTGAGCCCAGCCTCGAGCGGCAGCGATACCAACTTCGCGGCATTGCTCGGGACCCTGATAAAAAAAGGTGTTCTGGTGCCGACCGAGGCGAACGCCATCCAAAACGCAGCCCCTGGAGTCCAATTCCAGCTTCTGGTGGAAACGCTCAGTCGTAAAGGTGTATTGAGCGCGGCGGATTTGGCTGCCGCCCAGCCATCGACCGTCGCCGCTCCGGTTGCGGCTTCGGCAGTTGTCTCGTCGTCGCTCGGCAATGCGGAACCCGCGCCGCAAGCTTCGGCTGCGCCGATGGCTCCGCCCCCGCCGCCCCCGCCGGGGATGATTCCGGCGATTGCTCCGGTCCGGGTGTTCCCAGTGGACCCTCCCAAGACCGGCGGTCTAAAGGGTATAAACGTGGGCCCGCTCACGATTGCGCCTTATGGCTTCATCAAAGCGACGGTCGTCCATGACAGCAGCGACCCCGATGGCGATGACTTCCCGTTTCCGGGTATATGGCTGAATGCTGGGCCTAACACGACCTTGAATACCGGCCCAACGCAGGATCCCGAGGTCCACATCAAGGCGCGGTCCACGCGCTTTGGGCTCAACCTGGAATGGCCGGACGTGTCGAAGAACCTGACGTTCACCGGCAAGATCGAGGGCGACTTCGAAGGCAACTTCACCTCCGTCGACAACGCCGACGTTTCCTCGATTCGCAACAGCGCACCGAGAATACGTTTGGCCTATGCCCGCATGGATTGGCACGCCGGCGAGAACACTGACATCTTCTTCGTCGGTGGACAAGACTGGACGCTTTTCGGATCAGGCGCGCTGATGAATATCGTGGAAACTACCTTCAACGGCGCATATTGGGGCAACATCTACACCCGTTCGCCACAACTGCGGGGCGGCTTTATACAGACGCTGAGCAAGGAGAATCACGTTAATCTCGAGGGTCAATTTGGGATCATGATGCCGAGCACAGGTCAAATCGAGAAGCTCTGCGGCTATGGCGCCACAGGCGGCAATAACACCTGCCTGGCTGGCTTTGAGGCGCAGCAAGGACAAGGCGAGCGCGAAGGCGCCGATTCCGACCGTCCCGAATGGGAAGGTAGAGTGGCGTTGAGTTTCCAACTCGACAAGGCGAAGGGTGTGGCTCCGGCGCAAATCGCTTTTGCCGGATTCCGTTCCTCCCGCACGTCGATCGTTCCAAACTCGTCGTACTGCGTTATAACCCTAACGGACACTTGCACCGGCGCCGAACTCCCCGCAAACGAAACCGCTATTCCACAGAGCTACGCGGCTGCCTTCCCGAACGGCTTTCAAGCCTCGAGCAAATTGTGGGGCGGCCAAATCGTGGCACAATTGCCCACGCGCTGGTTTACCTTGGTGGCGACGGCCTATAAGGGGGGCGACTTGCGCTTCTACTTCGGCGGCCAAATCAACAGTTACGCCACCGATACGGGCGGTCTGACCGGCGTCACAGGTCCCTTTGTCACTGCCGATGGCGGTCCACTGGCTGCTTCCGGTGCCGCCGTCCTCGGAACGAACGCGTCTGGGCAGGTCGTGGTTGCTCCGCAGCGGCCCGTCCGGTCGTTTGGTGGATTCATGCAGCTCGGGCTGCCGCTTTCGCGGTGGTTCAATGCCGATCCGCATGGACACAACGCGGGCTGGCAGCTTCAGCTCCTCGTCGGCAAGGATCAGATGGTGGATCGTGACCTGAACAATCCTGGCTTCAGTGGCACATTGCCGATGTCGATGGGCAAGTCGGCCATAGCCACTCTGAACTACAAATTCAACAACTGGTGCGGGTTCAGCTTCGAGCAGTCGATCTATGCCACCCGTATGGAGGACCACCTCAACATATACGAAATTGCTGGAAATCCATCCAACGAATGGCAGGATCACCGGACGGAGTTCGGGCCGATCTTTACGTTCTAGACCGACCTACACCGCAAGCGGGCCAAACCGGCCCGCTTGTGGTCTCGGACGAGGAACTGAAATGGCCGGTGCGGATTGAGGGTACTGGCTACCCATGAATGGGGACGGGCTACATTCGGGTCATCGCCCGGAGGTGAGTCTGTCCTCCTCAACCTTCTCCAACGTGGAAAGCTATTGTGCAGGACACGGCAAGGGAGCACAATGTTCCAAATCTGCGGGACCGGTGTCCAGAATCGCTCGGGAGAACCGGGTATGTGGCAGATGCATCCGCAGTGTTTGGAGGAGTCGGCTTCATGAGTACGCGCGAAATTGCGATCCTCGGGACAGGTCTTCTGATGGTGGCGATGTTCGCCAACGCCGCGTCGCGAAACAACACGACGCGGATCACGGTTCTGGATTCTGAAACTCGATCGGTGAGCGTTGACGACAGCGGCGTTTCCAACAATTGCGAACAAGTCACTTTCGACGCGTATTGCCGTTCCGCCGGGACCCCGCAAATGACGAGCACTTTACTGGTGCAGGAAGGCAACCAGCCGCCGTTCCGCGTCAGATGCAAGATTGAGTCAAGAAACTCGCGTTGCGAGCCCCTGCCCAAGGGCGAGACTTTCGACGCCAGAAGAGACAAACGCGGCCTGACCATCTACTACGTCGATGACAACGGCAAGGAGCGAAAACAGTTCTACACGCTGGTAGATGCAGGCGGAAGGATCACTCCGCCGCCGACTGCGCCCGCACTTGCAGTTCAGCCAGCCACGGCCGCTTCTCCGCCGCCGCAGAGCTCGCCGAAGAGTTCACCGACTCCCGCGCCGGTTCCGCAAACCGCAGCACCGGTGCAAAATTCACCAGCCCCCACTGCTGCTCCGCCGCCAGTTCGTGCGCAGAGCGGTCTGGCGCAGAACACGCTG
>Ga0302188_10000957_pt1 | contig 23541 bp, 20 predicted proteins | sample II_Bog_E2_1_FD_198783 | JGI IMG/M metagenome (GOLD analysis project Ga0302188, IMG submission 198783) | Peat permafrost microbial communities from Stordalen Mire near Abisko, Sweden - II_Bog_E2_1 | ecosystem: Environmental > Terrestrial > Soil > Wetlands > Peat | place: Sweden: Abisko...
CAACCCCAACCCCAACCCCAACCCCAACCCCAACCCCAACCCCAACCCCAACCCCAACCCCAACCCCAACCCCAACCCCAACCCCAACCCCAACCCCAACCCCAACCCCAACCCCAATATTAATAATTTTGGCAATATATATTATTGAAAAATTGATAAGTAAAGTATGCAGCATCATCCAATCAAAAAGACAGGAGAGGCCATTCGTACCCATTGTCGTAAGAGTAAAATATGATGATATCCTTCTTGCCCTGCTTTTAAATCAAATCACTAAATATTTCCTTAATCTCGCTCTGAAAATTATAGTCGATTCTGTCTTATGCGAAACATACTTTGATTTTTTTTATATATCGTAAAACATGCTTAAGTTTTTAATAGAACCGTGATGACTCTTGATGTCCTCTTCCAAGATCAAAAACTTTTCACTCTTTTTGTAATTTTGCGAAAAATTTGTGAACTGCCACTTATCCTCGAGCAACTTCATCATCGGCAATGTACCCAAAATGTGACATGAATCATCTCAACCTTGCTTTTTTAAATATTTTCGATCATTAAAATTATTATCGAAAGCAATATAATACAGAAGCAAGAAATATGAGCAAAATGAATCAACATTGATAAAGATTTTCATCGAGGAGTTTATTTTTTGAATTCAAGCGGTTAGTAGACAGTCTCTTTCGGAAGTAATCCACATTTTTACAAAACCAGTTTGCATTTCTTAATCTTATCTATCTTCATTTTTTACAATTATTTGGTATTTTCATTATTTTTTTGTTGGTCAAAAACATGCATCGGCTAAAGAATATTTTGACTGCCTTGCTTTTTACCTTTTTGAGGCTGATTCACTTCTTAAACATTGATAAAGTCAGGCTTATTCACAATGGTTTCCAAAGTATGGAAGTAGGTTTTAAAGTTTTTGGAGCTTAGAGGAGGCAGATAGTCATTAGATCTTCTATAAAGTTGCCTGTCTTTGTTAATTTTGTTTTGGCCTGATTGACTGATGCTTGATTTGTAATTTTAGATAACGCATGAATTTTACAATGATCTTTTTCTGTTTTTTCTCAAAGAGTTAAGAGGACTTTCCTTTCTAAATTGATACAGGCAAGAGTTAGTAAAAGGTATCAGATCTAGGCTTGAATTTTTTTTAAGAGAACGAATAATCCGAATAGGTTATCTTTCGTAGTTAAAAGCCATATCATTGTCAACAATCCATTTTTTACGGTTTATTTCTCTCGGACAATAGGGTTGGTTCTTGTATTGATCAACTTTGACAGGATTTTAAATAAGTTGTACAATGGAGTGCTCTATCCTTTTGTCGTGATTATTAATCATCTGATGGATGCGTTCTAGTTTAAGTCAAAGGTACATGATCTATGCTCTTCGGAAATTAGAAACTGTTCTGAAATCCTTTTTAAATCATCCGCGATTCGGGAGTCATGGAGATATTTTTGGTAATTGTACATTTAGAAGAATATTAGTAATGAATTGAATGGCCTAAATTAAGGCCAAATTATATTAAAATGGAAAAGATCGTATTGGCCAAAACAGCAATAATTGATTAATTTGAAAGGGAATCATCCAAAAGTAACCATAATTGTTGACATTTGAAGGCATAATGAGAAGAAATTCTATTTTATGAAATAAACTTCTGCTATAGTCTAAATCGATAAATATTCGTTTAGAAGAACATGATTTCCGCATTCTATTAAGATTCTCCAACTAAAAATGATAAAATCAGCAGACGTAAGGGGAGCAGTCATCCTTTCATCATTCCTAATGTGCATCTCAACGCTAGTCAGCAACAAGTTTCTAATCTCAAGAAGCAATGCCAAGGTCATTATGTATCTATACAGAATATAAACAGGAGTTTACGTTCATCACAACTCAGATACAACGTGAAGCACGACTGAAAAAAGAAAAAACTAATCATCATCTATAAATGCCTGCTACTCTCATGCAGCATGCTATGAATCTCAAAGCCATCAAACACAAATCGCAATAGAAAGATAAAAAAGTATAGATCACAAGAAGTGCACGAAAATAGAAGACTACTTTTGGAGGAGGATTCAGAAACAAAGATAAAGATATCAACTCAGAAGAAAAAATTGAAGTAGGTCCCTCCGGTATAATACGAACAATTTTTTCTGTAAAGTGATTGAATTGATAAAGTATTGATTCACTTAGGCTTTATAAACACTAAATTTCCACTTAAACAATGAAATTCAATTTTGACATTTAAAATATGTATCAATCTTGCCTTGAGAATATTTAGTATTAGCTATTTAATTTAAACTATATTAATATAATTGTATAAACAATCATTCTAGTCGGCTCTTTTTCAGCCATAAAAAGAAGAAGGAGATAATGCGCATTCCTATGCCCAAGGCCAGCACCACGATAATTGCCGGCCACATATCCACATCAAAGTTCAGTTGATTGATTAAGGAAGCTTTGTATTTCACTTAATTCTAAGCAATGCCGATGAAAGCATATTTGAATGGTGAAATATATTGAATCCACCCAATCCAATCTGGCATGTTGCCACTATTTTTGAAGAATCCAGAAAAGAGAATTAGGGGTAGGGCAAAAATTGGAACCACTGCATTAATTGCCTTTTAATCTATGAGAACAGAGCCTGCCAGTAGACCTACAGAACTACCCGTGAATGTCAATAAAAAATATGTGAAGTACATTGTGAAAAACTGTTAGGCAGTACATGCTAACCCGATCATCCAATATATGATAAGCATATACAGCATTGGACATATGAATAGATAAGGAATCTCAACTAAATTGCGACTGATGAAATAAGGGAGGACACCATACAGTTTTGAGTTTTATTATTTGAGAAATACCAATCTTTCGGAAGGGAAAACTAAAGCCACAGGCATCATTGACTCAAAGAACATTTAAATTAGCGAGAAAAAGAGAAATCCAGTTATTGTGTTCCATCTTAACGTGTCAGTGTAATCATAGCGACCAGCATTGAAATACAATCCACCTGTAAAGACAGCCATAAATATGACTTGAATCACTCTTACCTTTACAATCATAGGATTTCGTACCAAATTGAGATAATCTCGCTGGAGAAGTATTTTAAGATTGCTGAAGTTGCTTGTTTCGACAACTCTAACTGAAAGCTAAGCTTGCTCTCTGTTCTCAATTTGAAGGTCTACATTGTCAACCAATTAGTCCTTGTAGACTCTAAAATACTCAGGGTATCGTGCAACATTACTTTTATCTTCATGGTGAATGATTTAAATGAGAAAATCAGCCGGGTTTGCATATGTGGGACATGATAAACCGAATTTATTGGCAAAATAGTCCACAGAGTCAACAGATTTTCCTTGGTAGACGATTCTGCCCTCCACCATCAAAATGAGTTTGTCAAATAATTAAAATATTTCGTCATTAGGTTGATGAATAGTCAAAAAGATGGTTTTTCCAGATTTAGCTAAATCTTTTAGTTCATTCACAATGATGTAAGAGGTCAAAGAGTCCATTCCAGAAGTCGGTTCATCTAAAGCAACCACTTGAGGATCACTCATCAACTCAAAACCAATTGAAGTTCTTTTTTTTTATCCACCTGAAACTCCTTTCAAAATTGGCCCTCCAACCACCACATCGAGACATTTTTCCAGTTTTAGCTTTTTAGTAAGAGTTTTCAACCTCTTTTGAATTGTTTCTTCATCTTTTATCCTGAGTCTGGCACCAAATTCTAAGGTTTATCGAACAGTTAAAGTTTGCATAAGAACATCACTCTGCATAACATAGTTTGCAAAATCTCCAAAGTTTTCATAGTTATAAGGCTTACTGTTGGCATATAACTCCCCTTTAAAACTGGTGATTCTTCCAGCAAGAATATTGAGCAAAGTGGTCTTGCCTGCTCCAGATGAGCCCATGATAGCTGTAAGTTCTCCCCCTTTGAATATACCTGAGACTCCATGGAGGATGGTTTTTGTTCGACGCTAATCTGCACAAGGTGCAGAGAAACCTTCCTATTCTTGTTTTTTAATCTAAACCTAATAAAGAATGTCTTTGAAAGCGATATCGATGCTTGCTTTTGGAGGAGCAATTTCTTCTTGAATCATAGCATTAACTGACTGCATTATTCTTGAATTATTATAAATTTCCTGACAAATTTGGTATTAATTTTAATTCTGAAGGTTATTATTTAATTTTTCTGACGCGTTAATTCGCATTCATAATTTTATTGCTCCATAAATGCAGCAAATGAAATCAAAACGCTTCATATAGATATTGCTATCATTTTATATTGATCATTGTGTAAATATAATGCCGTATTAGAACAAATAAAGTTTCCATTTGGAATATGAAAGTTATTTGCAAATTGGATGAAAAATGAGAAAATTTAAACCTATAAAGCAAGTAAATATATTCTCGTAGTCAAAGTTATACAGTAATGTATCTCTGTGATTTAATTCAAGACCATTTTTATTAAAATCACTGCGTAACTCCACCATTCAATCCTATTAAATTATTTGGTTTTGCTTTGGAATAATAGTCAATAAAAATATATAGATTATATCATTTGCAATAGTTAAACTAGAAAATGAAGTCGCAGCTCGAAGAAATACTTTAAAAGTATACTTATAAAAAAGATAAACCCCTCTTCAACACCAACAATTATACAGTATGGCAAGCCAACCAGACAGATACCAATCTTGCAGCCACCATCAAGATACTCAAATATCCACACATTGAACTTCCCAAATATCTCAAGAAGCTTAAATAAGTCAAATCAGAATTTGTTATTAAGGTATTTGAGGTTGTTGCAGATCAATCTTCCTTAATTATTATCACTGAGCAAGTTACCTTCGGCACATTAAAAAAAGCTTTGACAGTATGTGAGCATTTAGATGAAAATGATTCCATTTTTGTAGCGAGAGCCTTGCTTAACGGGCATGTGGATATGCTGCGAACAGATTGTAATTGGTTTGGGACTGAAGATGATATTGAGTTTACTGATACAGGAATTAAGCTTTCTTGGAACAATAGCTGCCAATTCAATTTAGTAAACCCCTTTCCAACAATTATTGCAAAACTGTCCACCAGAACTCAGGTCAGTAAGGGCTAAGCGTTGCTGCCTTTCCCTTAAATAAAGACAATAGCTGAGTTGATAAAAATTAGCAAATAAAATGCCTCGTAAATATCCTTGCATCCTCAAATGAAGCAAAAGATTAAATTTTCGAAAAGGAAAGGAAAAGATTGGATGGGTCTTCGCGAAGCTAAGAACAAAAACTAATATTTTGATGAATTAACCTATCTCTCTGTGAGTCGATAATATGGTTTTGTGAGGGTGAAGATCTTTTAAATTGGCAAAATTTCACCCAATTTGCTCGTTCTTAACAAATCAAAAAATACTTTTACTAAAATATTGGAAGTGTATGATTAAGGCGACAAAACCATTATAGTAAGCGAATACTCCAACGATGGAAATCTCTAATCTTATGTGAAAAGGCTTAAATCATCTGGGATGAGTTTAAAGGAAGAGCACATTTAATTTTTTTTCTTCTCTCTGTTTGAGCCAATAAAAAATGTTCAAGAGTCAACTCTGAAGTCAATAAATATGCTGCATATAAAAAATATTTATATCTAAAATGGCATTCCAAAAATTGGTGAACCCATTCCAATTAACAATAAAATAATCGAAGTCTTAGGAGACAGATCAGATGTGCCTGATTTTTATCACAATGCGTTTAAGAAAGACCCCTCCAGCCACAACGTTACTTATGATACTTACTCGTGTGGCGTCCTTCTTTATAAATTGATGTACACTGAATATCCAATTTTTCCTAACGGCAAAGTGCATATTCCAACCACTCCTAATTACAATAAAAGACTAAAAACATCACTTGAGTTAATTTTAAATTAGGGAGGCTCTCTAGCTGATCTTGAGAAGAAGATTTAGATCAGTGAAAATGTGCTCAAGCAGGTGCAGTAAAACAAGGAGAAGCTTTTAGCAGGCGGAAAATAAAAAGTAAATAAAACTATTGTTAAAAAAACGGAGTAGGAGGAAGAAGAGGATTAGCATGAGGAATAAAAAATTGAATCTGTCTCCAAGATATCCATAATCCAATAAAATAACGAAGAGGTTGAATCATAATAGTCAGATGATGAAGATGGATGCATGCACATGATTTGGCAGAAGTTAAAGTTAAAGCCTGCTTAAAAGATGAAACACTGCTATGCTTTTCTGGATAAATTAGAAGATTCTTCTTACAGAAAGTGCCGTATTTGGACTAAGACCATACTTATTCTTATAGTTTACGTTTTTGTGTTTTACTATAATTTTTTGGTTAATGATGTTGCCCTGCTCGCCAATTACAACTTACTACAGTCCATTCAGGTCACCACAAACTCTAGCACCTACACCATAGTCACCACTAACTATTATAGTTTCGAAACTACGTTCGGATCAACCAATCAAACTATTAACGATGTATTGAATATGGGCTGCCTAATAGATAACTACCAAGGAGGGCCTGCTTACTCTACAACGGCTTATAACGCATCACCTATTTGGGCGGCTTTTATTTTTTGTGGATTACTGACTCTAAGTAAGTTTACTACTAGATAGTTGTTAATCTGATAATAAAGATTGTCCAAATTCACATTTTCGATACAATTAGAGCGTGGAATTATCGTCAAAATGGCAAAGGAAAATTCAATTGGACTAATTTTATCTTATTTCATCTTCTATTCCAAACTCTGCTCGCGGGGCACTTTTATTTTTTCAATTTAATTTACTACTCCCAAACAGAGCCATGTCTCAGTAATAAAGAGTTTATATAGGTTTTCCAAATGGGGTATAGTATGGTTCTTCTGACTTTTTCTTTACCAACAGATCTACCTTTACAAAAATCTATATGGCTGTATATATTTCCCAATTTCTTTTCACCTTAACTTATTTGATCGTCATCGATAAGAATGAGAAGATTGAATACAATAAAGTTCTGAATCCAGTGGTTATATTTGGCGTAGGATACTTCATATTCGTGCTAATTGTTCGATTCGGAGCTATAATGAAAATGTATTACTATCCATCGTATCAATTTGTTTATCTAGACTTGCAAATGATTCCACACACATCATCTCTTCAATTTTTAAAAGTGGCAATATTATGGGCATATTAGGAGTATTTCCTTAGATCCTACTGGTGATTGAACTCATCCTGTCTATACTTATTGATTTGCTTTTTTGGGGGGTAATCGATAAAACTCACTCTCTTCTCAGCAATGATGCTTCAGTAATAAATGAAGGACTGTAAGATCTCGCGTGATTATTAATAATAATGACATAATATTTTAGATCAGTCTATTATTAAAGTTTTACGCTGCCCATTCACCGATCGCATATGGCAATAAGCTTACTAAATACCGTTTTATTAATTTTATATTATTTATCTATTCACTATTAATCTGAGCATGAAATATAAATGAATAAGGTGTCCTTTCGCGACAAATCAACAGTTAGAACCATATCAACAAATAAGGTCACTCCTGATAAATTAATAGCCAGCAGCAGGAAATTGAGTGATGACTATGACCATAAGTATAAATTATTGCCTAAATAAAAAACATCAAGAAGTTTGGACACAATCTAAACTCAATAACATACCAGAACTATCGAAGAAAAATGCAATTACAAACTCAGCCCAGACCACATCATTTTTTTGATGGAATAGATCAGACTAAAATAACTCAATACTCTCTAGAAATAGAAATAGCTGAATGAGTATTATCATTGTTTCAATAACATCTTTATGATATTGTATCAAGCCAGCAAGATAGTGTTAAACCATATGTTTTACCACTTAACTGCATAGCTGGACTTTAACCGTTTGCAAATGGTAGATATCTTAATTGGTGAATTTGAGTAAGACTGGAACGACTAAAGAATTACCAAGTTAGAGATTTGCTGTCAAAATATTTATAAGCTATCAAAGGATGACAAGTAATTTTAGCGCAGGATATAGTTTGTCAGTCGCAAAATATGTTTTAACAAACTAAAAAGAAAAATCATTTCTAATTGTTTTGTTAACAGAGATTTAAAACTATTTTGGCAAGACTTGACTCGAAAAACAAATTTTAATGATAAATACTATTTCATTTAAGACATGTTCTCCACCTACGCAGAAAAATTATGCTTCATGGATCTTCATCGCTTTATTAATAGGACGCTTTGCACCAAACATTTTCAGGAAAAAATAGAAAGGTTCTGCCACAAAGAGGAGATTGATGATGACTTAAGTATGGATTACACTTTTTAATTTTTGTTGATTGAGGAGCTAACATTTTTAGAGGGAAGTTAAGATAGGATAGCCAAAGTCAAAGCTGACGAAAGTAGCAAGTGCCACATCATGTGAATCAATGATTTATCAATGACTTATACTTTTTAATTATATTACATTAAAGATCAAGAAGTACCACTTTTTGATTTGGTTTTTATCTTCTGAAATCTATTGATCAGTTAGTCGAATTGCTACTGAGATTATACATTACTATTTTGCTGCTCCTGACCACTATTCTTCAGCCTGTCGTTCAATTTAGTTAACTCTTAATCGGCTTCACTGTCAATAATCTTGAAATTATGCACCAAATTCTGTTTGATTTTCTTTTGGCTTTACCTGTACTCCATTTCTGAAGCCAGCTCCTTCTTCAAGTCTGACTCTTAATTCAGAAGCTAATTGTAGGTTTTTTGCCTCTCCAACTTTTCCCATCTTCTGAGTTTAATGTCTTCCTTAAGTTTTTAAATTCTATGGTATAGTGCGTCTATTTCTAAATTTTTACTGTTGATGGCAAGCTGTTCTGTTTGTATTTGCTGTAGCGTTCTCCTATTGATTTAATACTCGTGACATATTTGCTAATCCTCCTTCTCAGTGATTTTTATCTTTTAGTACAATCTGTTAACTTCTGCTTTCAGTTGTTCTTTTGTGGTCTTCTTTTCGTTGCTGATAATTTCTTTCTTCCTGATTTATATTTTCTCAATTTCTTCGTGCATAAGTTAATTCTCCTTACGAAGTTACCCGGCCTCAGCTTCTATTGATCCAAATTATTAAATCTATAGCAAAATGTTACTATAGTTTTCCTACAATTCGCAATATTTTGTATACAGGCTGGACTTCTTTTCTTGGTAGGTTAGTCTCTGATTGCGTTGAGTATTTTGATTGACGCTATACTAATCCTTCTGGGTACTTATTCTTTTGTATCCATCACGGATGTCCTTTATTTTTTTGTCTAACTGTTTAAGGTTTTACATTAGATTGTCAACTTTGCTATTTTTTTTATTGTATTTTTCCTTTAATTTCTTAATGTTGCTTTATTTTTATGCGAGTATTGCTTGATAAAATTTAAGTTCTTCCTCATTGATAAAAATCGAATATTCCAGTTGCAAAGTGGCTTCGATGATTGTTTGTAGTTAACTTTTGGTTTACTGTTATGAAGGCGATATGTCTTGGTCTTTTTGAATTTGGTTCAAGTAATCGTTCATCTGACTATCTGTCATATTTTCACAATCGAATTGATATTACTCTTCATAGTGAGCATCTAACATTCAAAATTATAATATAATGAATCAACCAATATTATATCTTTCAAAAAACAATTCACTTGTCATAAATGTTTAAGATGCTAATAAAATCAAAGACTACTGTTTCGCTTCTTGGAAAGGTTTTGATAACGTCGGCTGATCTCACTTATGTTGTCTTGTCTTTTGTACACCTCATAGTTCCAAGCTGATTCGCAACTAAACTCCTATCTCCAGTGGCCGAGTTTTATCATTTCTTCATTGTAAATTTTTTCAAGAATTACTTCAGTTTCTCTCATTTCATATTAAATCTATTCATCCTACGAGCTTGACGACTCGTCCAACTAGTACTCGACAAATAGGGCATGATAGTCTCTGTTTAGCAACAATTTCTGACGATATTATTTGGTAATCTTAATTTATATGTTTTTAATTTATTTGTAAGCAATCCAAGAGCTGAGAGATTTTAATCGAGTTCGTTCCCTTACTCTGAGCTTGCCTACTCTTTTGACTCTTTTAGGGTTCTATTCGACATCATTGTTCATAGGAAAAATCAGCCCGCATTGTTTGAAGTTATGATGATCTCTGCATATAAAGCATTATCTCCGTTAAGCGGTTTCAATATTGGCAAAAACGACTTCTTTTTCAATTTGACTCAAACTCGCATAGTGCTTTAGGAATGCTGCTCTGGAAATAAGAAAAAGAACGCAGTTTTCGGTGCATATGGCCCAATGGGACCGTTCTTTTCCAGTTAAAAATTCCATGTTCCCAAAGATTAGTTTCACTTTTGCTAACTAATATGATTTTTGTAGATAATTTTGCTCAACGTCCAGTTTTCCGAGCCTAAAAGTTGCTATTTTTCCCACTCCTATCATAACCGATTATTGATAACATTATTTCGTATAGAAATAGGCACAATGCTGAGTATCCCTATCTCCGTAAATATCACCTTCCCGGTAGAATATATCGCCAATAAAGTGCCTTTCTTCTTTAACTTCCTTCATTATACTCTACAAAAAAATGGATTTGTAGTCTGCTGGCCTTAAAGTTTTATGCTATAAGTCCTCTACAAAGGTGAATCCTAATTGGACCAAAAAATTTTTATAAATGATTAGAAGAAGTCCATAAAGAGGATCTGCTGGCAAAAAAAGTAAGATTTGGTTTTCGACTTAGCGATTTCTATATTGTTCCTCCTTGTCAATTTCTTAAGTATGTGCTCGTATCTGCTACTGAGTTTTTTGATAAATGAGAAGCTATCTCAACTTGGTATTGAGCTCATAGTGATAAAATCTTCGGGAATAGGTATAGCTGAATACGTTCACAAGCAGTCTTAGTATTTCTGTCAAAATATATCCAAAAATAATAGTTACTGCAATGAGGGCAACGATAGTATAGATGCATTAAATTGGATTTTTGGGAGTTATGTCTCCATAGGCGATCGTAGTCACAACGGCAATGCTGTAGTACATTATATAAGTGTACATCTCAGTCCAAGGCAGCAATAGCGCCATTTGATAATAGGCCCAGCTGTTGTATATCCAACATAGGTTCGGAGTATTAGGGCCATAATAATTATTGTTGTACACCCAAAGACTAGTCAGATAAAAGCCGATCCCCATGAAGTGAGCATAAAAATAGCAGAAAATTATTAACTTTACCACTAAATAAACTGTATTTAAGGAAATATATAATTGAGTGGCCCTTTAAAAGTCATTGTTGATCTTATTGGCAGTGTACAATTTTAGCAGCCACAATATTTTGGCATAGTTAGACTCGAGCGTGCCGATAATCAAAGGAATTAAAACCACTAAAAGGCCTATTAAATCGATCCAAAGCTACAATTTAATATACTTTCTCAGGATTTGTGAAATATCATTGAAAAGAAGGCCTTCATCATAGTAGGCTTTTAGAGGAGAAATAATCATATCTGTAAAAAGCACCAAGACAAAGAATATATGAAGCCCTAATAGTACTCTGTATTAATCTTGCCAGAAAGCATTGCCAAATCCAACTAAGAGACCAATCTCGAGGATATAGTAGATTACTATTATCACTAAGAGAACCTCCCATGCGATGAAATAAAAATTATCAGGCCGAATTATTAATTGCAGTCGTTAATAGACGTTTGTTATTTGTTATAAAAAGGATGGCTTTTGGACAGGTACGCAGTTATCGCCGAGTACATTTAGGATACTTTAATTTATCTTTTGATTTATCTTGCGAGTATTAGCCAAATGTGATGTATCTGCTGGAAGCAGGTACTATCTAAAAGACAGTCTGGAGTCACGTTTTTCCTTTTTGCCTTAAAAATCATTTGTCATTTCCATCATAATTGAAATATGTGATAAGTTAATGATAGATAATGCAAGACGAATCAATCATGATTAAGTAACAATTTTACCCTATTTTATGACTGCATGTATCGGTGTATCTCCAAACATGTACATCAGATACATCCAGTTTGGCGCATCTAACAACAATATGTCCCCCTTCTTCCCTTATTCAATTGAACCCAGCTTATCTGACAAGTTTAGAGCATATGCTGAATTTATTGTGGCAGCAGCCAAAGCTTATTTCGGAGTTAAACGGTAGTTAATACATGCCAGGTGGCAAACTAGTGCCATGTTAAAGCAGAATGCATTAGGACAAAAGTCAGATCCTAAAGCTGCAATCATATTGTGCTCTCGCATAACTTTAATGGGAGGCATGGGCAGCTTTTCAATATTTTGCGTCGTCGGAAGAAGTACTGCTGCTATCTTGTGCGTTGCCATGGCCTTAATACTTTCTTCAGACAGCTAAATAAATCAGCAATTACATGCTATACATGGCTGACAGCCCTCGCTCCTACTTCTGCAGCAATTTGACCAGATTATAAATTATTGAGCTAATCACCGTGAAAGCTTGGAATTAACCCAATCTGCTTACCAGCATTCATAATAGCTATGGACGACGTTCGCTAAAAAAAATTCTTTTAGCAAAAAACATCAATGAATTTTGGGGATACAAAGCCTTTTGATATAGCTTCCTGAACAGCTGGAATTTGTTTTTAAATAACATCAGCAGTTTGTTCCTATTATGTTTTGCCCTTGGGGATAGAGTGAGCACCACAAAATGTTGATATAACTTCAATTTTGCCTTAAAATTTGAGTCTGCATATTTCGATACCCCTTAACATTTTGACTTCTGCCTCGGCATTGAGGCCATAACCTGATTTTACTTCCACAGTTGTCGTTCCAGCTTTGCTCATCTTTTATAAATATTTTTATAGTCGAAGGGTTAAATCTTCAAGAGATGATTTTATTACTGATTCATTGGTGTGTCTCATACCCAAACCCTCATTATAAATGTCCACGTATGTTTTACCACTAATTTTCATTCCAAATTATTTGGATCGATCCCCTGCAAATATAGCATGGGTGTGAGCATCAACGAGCCCAGGTATGGCCACCAAATTAGAACAATCTCTCCTCTCAAAAAAATGAACCTCCTATTTTTTGATCCATTATTCAATTTATTCTGTCTTTGCAACCTTGGAAATAATTCCTTTATGATCGATTGCTATTGAATAATGGGCTAATTAGGCAATCCCCTCACACTATTGAAGAGGTATATATCCTTTAGGACTGCTAACTGTTATTAGTTGTTTGATGTTAAAGAGTAGAAGTCTGTAAGTGGGTTGGCTAATCATATCTTATAAAATATCATAAAAGTAGATTATCCTACAATTAAATTCACGAATGATAATCCTCAAAATTATTGCAAAAAATGTTGCTAATTTCTCCCCAAATCTGCTACCACATTATTTTAACTCTTTAATGGCTTTAATAAATATTAATGTATATTTAAATATAATTGGCATTAATGGTCTACTCATAAGTTTATATTGATTGATACATATGGCTTGCCTATTCATTACTGGTAGTTTTGCTATTCTAATGACTAATTTAAATGATGTCCTCTATCCTCTATGGATTTATATGATTCCAATTCGTTTTTCTATTCCTATGAATTTTAATTTTCTTGCTGGAATGTTTTTTTATGTTCAACCGATGCTTAGTCATTACATGTTTGATGCAGATTCAATTGATGCTAAAGCATCTATAATTCAGATTTTTATTAGAGGTAGATCTAATTAAGATTGATAATTTCATTTTTGAGTTCCCACATATTGAGTTTAATTTCATACTGATCCTTTTTATACTTGCCAATTTAATTAATGCTTCCTAACTCTGCCTAACTTAATGATTAAGTACTTCTTGGATTTATTTTAATTATATTTCATGCTTACGAATCATTTCTTCCATTTTGGCTTCAAGTTACTAGCATTCTCTGTTCTTAATCTCGCGTATATGCTAGTCCTAAAGAATGAGCTTTAGTTTCTGCTTTTTATCATCTTCTGCTTTGAAAATATTTTGCTGATTGTATTTCCGATTCACTCCTCGCTCAAATACCTTGTTCGAAGGAGGAGACTCTTCTACTTTTGATATTTTTGGAAAAATATAGGCTTCCTTGAATTTTCTTTTGGGATTATAGATAGAAGTCGTCATCATATCGGGTTTCATTGCCATTTTAATACAATATAATTACTCACAATATATTACTATAGCCTTCTTGATCAATCAGAATAATATGGTTATGAAAAATTATTAGATTTACATAATCAAATATATAATTTGTAGTGGGCTTTTGCTATGTTGCTGCCTTACATTAATTTTTAAAACGGATTAATCATTTATTTTGAACCAGACTTGTTATTTGATAACAATGATCTATAACTTTCTCTAATATTATCATTCTATCCACCATTTTGACTCGAAATGAACGCATATAACGGATTAGTCAGAGAGTGTGGAGATATAAATGACTATTCTACAACAGATATCTAGGATAGTATCGATATTTAATTTTTATTATTCGACATTTCAGGAGGTAGTGTGCTTCTCAATTATTTTTAAAAATTAACATTTTGAATCTTTCCTTCCATTTTTATATTTCGATCAAAAGTTACCTTTGATTGTTTGGAGGAAGACTTCTATTCAGTTAGCTTTGATGCTAAAGAAGAGAACCCCTTCCAATTTTCAGATATTTTTTTTGCTGACAAATTATGAGGAACTAGCCTTTCTCTCTTTTTCTTGATTGGAATGTCATGAATTTAGTTTGTCTGCGAAAATCCTCTTCGTGAAATTGTAACTTCTATCTTTTTTTCTCTACATTGTTTTGGTTCAGAATGAACTCTCATCTTAATTTGCTAGACTCCCTTTATGGGATTTTCCATTAATACGCGAAAGCAGCAACCAATAGGTATCATTTAATCTCGTTGAAAGCGAACTCCAGGCGTGAGGTTGATAGACATGAAACAAAACTGCAGTTATTGTAAGGATGTAATAATAATATAATTGATCACAATGTGAATGAGCGAAAGAATTCCACGCTGCGCTGATTTCAAGTCAATTTGCAATCAAGCAAAAGCAAGCTTTATATTCTCAAATATTTTCATTTATCATGAAACGCTTGCATTAGATTGGATAATAAAATTCTATATTAGCTTAGCTATCAATATCACTTCTTCGGATCAAGAAATTAGTGCAGGACTCTTGTATTTTCGTTGATTAGTCTTTAAAGGTAGTGCTTTTAAGGATTTTCTCCTATGAATTGATAAGCATTCTTTAGAGTGAATTCGATGTCATCGGCACTAACTCCATAAAGTTTCATAAGAGTAATTATCTTTTATTTGACTGTTGAGGCACTAAAGATTAGGCTGGCCACTATCTTATCAATAGTTTCAACAATAATGAGTCCATCTTTCAAGCGGTCGAGATATTCTTCAGAGGACATTTCCTTTTCGGCCTCTCTACCCATGTTTTGCATATATTCTGCACGAATTTAGAATATTTTTTACAATTTGACAAATCTCTTTTATGTTAATTTGCTTTATACTCGTATACGATATATTTAGGTGGTTCCTCGAACCATGAGAAATACAATCTGAAGGCAAGATTCATCGATCGTCCTTTGCTCATCAATGTCTTCTCCCTTAAGTCCTTGCCTTATGATGATAGGAAAGATATACTTGAGTCCTCCAAATTAAATGAGTTCTTCAAGTATTCTGCTTTAATCATCAGGGGTGGCTAAGGTGAAAGAATTAGCAATTACTTTTAAAGCCAAAACGGAATATAGGTTTTTCGCCTTTATAAACATCAACATGATCTCATTGCCTTTCATTTCGTGATAGATTTTTCTAGATGACCCCAGCTCCTTGCTGGGATTAATCAGCATAATATTCAGGCAGTCAAAGAGATTACTAACATACTCTTGCTAATCATTGCAGGCAGATGCTTTCGAAAGATAAGGCCGAATTGACTATAACAGTATTTACATTCCAAACAGTCTATGAAATTTTTATTGGGCCTTTGCTGAGTGGGATAACACCAAAGCTAGGATATCACTGCTGACAAATTTGTTATCATCAAGCACTTTATGCTGAACCACATAGTTAGGCATTATTCTATTAGCCAAATAGTCCAAAATTTTGGTATCGTTTGCTAATGTTTAAATGGATTACTCCCATAAATCAGTGAGAGTCTAAATAATTTTTAAAATTTTAAGGGAAATTTAATACTCCTCCACACTGGACTATTAATCCATTTTGGCGATGGTTTCAGTCAAGCTTTAAAATAGTCCGTTTTCGACCATCCATATGTTCATGCGATAGTAAATTTAAAAAAGTTGATCATCAGTGGGTTCTTCGGATATGATTTCATGTAAAAACTCAATGCATGACATGTTAATGTCAGAATTTGGGTGGTTTAATATTTTGAGTATGGGTACCAATATTTTTGATTCGACTATTATGCCAACATGCTATTGCGTGGCCTACTGCAACTGCTTAAGAATGTTATCGATCTCTTCTTATGATTGATAAAACTTCATTGGCTCAGTTGGATACTTCATTCGCAAATTTATGTTGCTTTCGTATAAGTCAGACAGTTGCTTCTGAAAATCGTTTAGATTCTCAAGGGTAATTTCTGCTTACTTCTGAAATTCTTTCTCCTCCATTTATAATAGATTGGACTTGATTATAAGATTGACTTGATAAACAATTGACTTGATTATACGATTTGATATTGCATTCTTTTATCTATAAATGAAAAATAATAAAATCAAATGAGAATGCTATCTAATTGTGAAAGTAAATCAGGATAGGCGTAGCAATTAGGAGCTGACTTGCAGATACTTAAAAGAATTTAACTCTCATTTTCTTTAAGCCCGCATGTTTCCATTAGCGTATACAGCATCGAAATCTTATCGCATTTGTGAGTACCTGTCTTATCAGCAGATTCAAACTTCCTTTTTAGATTTATTTTATTGATTAAGCATATGGTTTTAAGTTTTAGAAGTAACGCACTAAGATGAACTTTAAAACTCGAATCTTACTCATGAGCATAATATGAATATTTATCTGCTGGCTATCCAAAGTAATGGCGTCGTGTAGCCCACTTGGAAGAATCCGGCTTTTTACTACAAAAGCCTACAAATTAATTTATGTCCAAGCTTGAGTTGTTTTTGGGGCAAATAGTGTTGACTCTCTCGAATGTAAACACGATTCCACAGTAATGGCAGGCATTATGCTCAATGCATTCATGAATGTTGATTGAGAGCTAGCTATATGAAATCATAATTACTCTAGGAGTAAAGGATATTCAATAGTGGGCTGTTCTATCTTTAATTTTTGTTTGTCCATGCTAAGAAAGATAGCTTGAATAATGCTGATTTTTTGATGAATAAGATCATTGTAAACTTCGATATTTTTAAGATTTAGCCTTAAGTCGGATAATTCTTTTGGAAGTTCTTCAAATTTATACTCCTTATCAAGTAGCAGTGTCAGCCTATCTGAGCATTACTTCATTGACTGTAGAATGTTGCTGTGACTAGCGATCATTTCTACTTGATCCGTGATTTGTTAGAATGAATGTCCTAAATCATTAATTTCGTTAAGTTTAACCTAAAATTCTTCTTTAATTGAGTTTATTTGGCTATTGATGCGTTCATGGCATTTTTGTAGATCAGTGAGCATTCTGCTTCGATAAATCTCATTTTATTTCATATTTAAATCCTTCATATTTTTCAGTTGCTCGATTTATGAGTTAAGCCGGGTGATAGCAGAAGCAATATGTTCCTTATTGTCTATAAAATTTGCGATACGCGATTGTATTTAATGTAGTCTGCGTTCATAAGCAGAAGAGATGGTGGTTATTGAATGAATCTGAGTGGGGCAAAAGGTACCTGTGTGTGATGAGGTCCAATAATAGTGCATTGCTTGCAGACTGGTTCATAGCATTTTTCACAAAAATACTAAAAGAGGGCTCGATGTAAGGTGCAGTTTTTATTTTGATTCATTATAAATTATTATATCACCAAAAGCATAACTTAGCATTTTAAAAACTTCATTGTTTCTTTCAGAATATATTCTTTTTGCAATCACCCTATTACAACACTGTTATCTTTTAGATATATAAATCTTTGTTTAAAATTTATGCAAACCTAAGTCCCATCTTATCTCATTAAGTACATAGCATGTCAACAGCCAGATCACGATGGCGAAAAGATCAATTTGATATGCCTTGCAAATTCATGCCAACAGCATCCTCTCATTTGTTCACTTTGTGCGGCAAGTACTCATCGCGGTCACAATTACAAGCCCCTTAAAATATACTTAGACTAACTTTACCGAAGGTATAAGCTTGGTGGCAGCAGCTATGCTCACGAAATGGATGAACTTTAAAGACGTAAGATTATTTTGCTGCTCAACCTCAAGACCAGTGTCGAAAGAATCGCATAAGAGTTCATGAGATTGGAAGAAGATATCATTGGTGCATACTAAAGGATAAAGGGCCAAATTCACTAAAATGTATTCTATTCGTTACTTAGGAAGCTAGAAGAAGCAAATTTGAAGAGTTTTATCTAAGTATGATCAAGGATAACTATGGAGACCCCAAATTTGAAGTTAGGAATTACCTGTACAGAGAAGACGTTCAGAATCTAACGGAGAAGGACATTTTTCAAGACCTTACACAGCTAATCACCAAGGAAATTAAGGGAATGAGATCCCAGTTTATGAGTGATGAAGTTGAACTCAAAGATAAAATGCCTATGATGGTGGCAGGAGATGTAAAAACAACTTATCTGCTACCTGTTAATATTACAAATAATGCTGAAGTGTTCACACAAACTGGTTTGGCTCTTAATTCTCCCAATATGTGCTTATTTGATGTGGAGATCGGATTATGGACAGGCAAAATTAGAGTGAACATATTGTCTCTTCCAGTGGGGAGCAAACTCACCTTTGGACTCATTCACAAATAAGATTTTCTGAAGGCCGACTTTCAGTTCAAGGACAATCTCAACTGTATGTACCTTGACTCAACTGGTAAGCAAAAAGGAGCTCAGTATTCTCATGTACCCAACCTGCAAGTGAATAACGTGATCGACTTCTTTTTAAAGAAACAGAACTTCCGGCTGAATTGCAAAAATAACACGGGACTGTACAACTTGGGTGACAAGAAATACTGTTTCTTCTTTGCGATGGAGGGCAATTGCCAAGTCAAGCTGACCTACCCCTACACCAAATGAATTAGGATGTTTATTATTAACTAGACTATTATCTTATCATCCGAAATAACTCGACTATTATCATATTATCTAAATGTCATCCATAATCAATCATTTCTTCTTCTTTTTGACTGTCAGCGATTACCTTTTTGAAGGTTTTTGCCTTTTTATGGGCTCTTATTGTAAAGAATAAGGCTGCTGATTTTTTATCACAATGTTTATAAATTGTATCACGGCAAAGAATAGAACAAATATTAATATAACTTTATACGATGAACGTCTTTTTCGATTAGTTGTTGCAGGAGAAAAAGAGTTTATAGTGATATCCCTATAAAATTATTAATTTTAGAGTTCGTCGTCCAAGATTTACTCTTTCCCATCTATATCTTAGAGAAAGTTGCTATTTGTATCAGGAAAGCCTTACTTATAATTTTAATCGAGAGTATGAGTTCTTCTTTTAGGCGAATCTAATTCAATGTTAGGCTCAAAGTTATGAGTTTTCATACTGAGAATGAAGGGTGACGACTGCTAACTTCTTTATTCAGGAATACAATCGATCTATTTCAGGTGATTGCTGGTCTATGAGTCATTAATATTGCTCGAGCCCTCATTGCTTGTTTAGATGATGTTACTCAGCGCCGAAGTAGATACTTAACAATGATTTGGGCTGACATACTGATAGAGAGTTGAAGTTGATTTGTCTGGATCATGGGTTTAGATGTGTTTCATCTGCTCTTTAAGATAATCTTGTGTCTAAATAATACATATATATTTTAAAATTTACTAACTTCTAATGTCGATAAAACCAACTATTAATTCCGATCGCCATATAAATGATATATGAATTTTTTAATTGCACCAAATCATATAAACTGTAGTACTAAAGATATCTAAGCTACATGAACATTAAATTAGAATGAAATCAGCCTCAAGCAGAATTAAACGTTAATTTAAGGATACTGAACAATTACATCTTCGATATTTTTTGATCGCAATCCTTATCTGCAGCTTGGGCAAACAACTGTATCTCCTATTTGGTTGCTGGTCTATTTTCTCGACAACTTATAGCATCCGAAACGTAGCTCTCGATGTCGGGTATGGTTAAATATCCATCTTTATTCGAGTCATATTTCTCGAAGACTATGTTTACCGTTTTGCGGATTTACTCGTCACTATTTATCATGTAATAATAATATTAAATGCAGCAGGAAGACCAGTTCACCGTAGTACTTGGTGAAAAGCATATAGTTGTCGATAAAAGAATTGCTGAAGTCAGCCAGTATCTGCACAATCTTTTGAGTATGGGCCTCGATGAGGAGGAAGTACTTATTTTAACATGTAGATATAGATCAACCCCGACATTGTGAGCATATAAATCTTTGATTAGTTCATTAATTTTTGTAGAATTAACAACTACAAATAGCCTGATATTGCCAAAAGAATTCGGACCAATAATTTATCGGAAGTGCTGGATGAGCAAAACTACAACTTTATCAAAGAATATCACATAGATGAAGATTAAATATACAAATTATTAAATGCTGCAAATTTTTTCGTGTGTCATGGCCTCCAAAAATTGATTGCAGCTGTCTTTGCCTGCAAAATTTACTTTTAAGACACGAAGGCTGCCTTCGAGTCCAAGAAAAAAGAGATGAACATTGATAAATAAATCACCTTCGAGGAAGATGAGTTCTACAAGTCTAATTACTTCTTTGAAGAAAACAAATGATATAGATATTATTTGATCATACATTAATCAAAGGCGGATGCGTTGAGATATCAGATGACTGAAGAGGTCTTGTTTTATCCAATAGTCTTTAAACGTAATCATGAAAAGTTATTTTGTGTCAATGTCGTAATAATTGACCCCTTTGGAGTTGAGGCGAACATTTTAAGTGTAGATAATTTTAAAGCGGCTTGCCGCGTAATAATTTCGCCAACCCCAAAATCGTCTCTTAACGAAAGTAAATTCTTCTTTTTTGGTGTCATACACTATTTTTTAAACGAACAAATTACAAAAAGTGCGATATCTAGCCAAACTTACAATGAAGAGACAGAAAGATAGCCCATAAACAACAAATCTAAAGATTTTACCTGGAGTGGTTCGCTCTAATAGAACTTTATTCTTGGGATCTAATGATGCAAGGTTATAAATAGACCATATAGCAGCTGCGATACTGCACCATATATACAAAAGCTTGAGAGCTTGAAACAAATAAGGCTTACCTTTTGTGTCATAAATAAGGATGTTCAACTCTGTTTTGAGTAAATCCTCAAAAAGAATTGCTGCTCGTAGCTATCTTGTAGAACGGTCATATTATTTTTGATGAAGGATAAGTTATTGCTGGAGGTTATAATCTTTTTAATTATTCAGCAACATATTCCAAATAGGATCTACCTTATAGGCTTTAATTTGACATAATTATTCCTCTGTAAACTAAATTTTAGACTCTTCTAATATTTTTAATTCGGGTGATTATGGTGATTGTGACTCTTTCGATTCATTTATGTTTTTATCACTAAATCTGAAGTATACATATTTTGTAATTGGAAAGAAAGGTGTCTTCCCTCGAGTTAGGTAACCCATTCGGATAAAAGTAATCATCAACTTTCAAAGATTTTAATTATTATAATCAAAAAATGAGCAAGAATACATTTTAGATTTTAGATGAGTGATACTTATATATTGATCTAGTATTACTAATAACAAATATTGTCCGTCCTGCCCTGTAATTTATAATTCCAGATAAATAACAAAATTACTCAATTTATCTATTGTAACTTTAGACCAAAATGAACATATAGATGATCCACAATAGAATCAACCCTTTTTATAAACAGACTTTATTCCTAATATTGCCTTACTCAATCACAACCTCAGAGCACAGACAGCAGTGCTTCGTCGATTCATGTTACAGGCATGATACTAATAAATTTAATTACTTCGAAATTGATGATACCAACGTATTTAAAAGTTCAAAATTGTTTCTCTTTGACTCCAATTATACTTAAAAAATCTTACATTTAAAAATTAGATACGATCACCATCTAAAGAACATCAACTTGCAGACGTATGAGCCAATTTATCAAAATAATTTGAAAGAGCATGAATAACTTGTGAGAAGACACAATCAGTCTGTAGATTTGAGCAAGAATAAGGAAAGGACTGATGATGAGAGGTTTAAATTTGCTGTATTCTTCATTGAATTTGAGAATTTGGTTTTAACAAGAGATGAATTACGTCCTAATAAACATATATAAGTGTGGAATGGATAAGCTCATTCAGTCAAGACTATTTCTTTGTGATGAGCTATGAATGAGGATTTTTCGGGTGAGAACTGTCTTGTTTACTTGGAAATAAATTTCTTAACTTCTCTTTTTCAGCTCGACCTTTGATACATCTTTTTTCGTAATAAATATATATACTCATCTTTTTGTATGAATATGGATATAGACTCCCGTCTTACGTATGTAGCATAATCATCATCACCACTGCCGCTCATATTATCATAATCAGCAACTCCATACACCTCCTCAGATTTATTTTAGCGTGAGGCTGTAGACATAAATATACATGAGGGAGATTGTAGTGTCTTTCAAAAAATTGTGGGAGTTTATATGCATCGCAATATGCTGAAAGAGCCATAAAAATACTTGAGGGAAACCAAAGCGTGCTAATAACATGAGTTTTTACAAGATACGAAATTATCTTAAACTTAAATTAGGTCTATCTTTTTCAGCTTATTTTTCATGTTTATGTCTAATCATGGTTGATCGTTTGTCCGGGAAGTCACCAAGTTTATATTTGAGAAAAATGAAAAGAAGATGCACTAGCTTGTTCTTGTCCTTAAGTAAAACATAAACTTACTATTTGTCGATCCGAATAAATCAAATAATAAAGCGGTTACCTCTGTGGACTATAGGAATGTTGCTTATACGGATGACTTTTTCTTTGTTCTCGATCTCACGCTTGTCTATAAAGAGATTAGCAAAAAATGAGAGCAACTACTAACAGCAATATCGCCAAATTTTTTAAATCTTGATTTATGCAATAGTATTCGTTGTTTTAAGAACCTTTCGAATCAACATTTTACAATAAAGAAGCAATTAAATCTCAAGATATTTTCACAAAGCTATCAAGTTTTGAAATTTGAATGAAATGACATTAAATTTATAAGAGGAATTATCATTTATTTTTAAAATTCTTTCACTTTAATCTGATAACTTATTTAATCAACTGTATTAGCATTAGCTGACGTTATGGCTATTTTCAATTGAGTAGCATGTTTTTATGACTAATTTGAAGTAGTCTATATTCATTTATAGAGATGAAAAACTCATCACAAAACAATAGTTTAATGCCTCTATTTCAGGGGTTGGGGT
>Ga0302188_10000962_pt1 | contig 23472 bp, 13 predicted proteins | sample II_Bog_E2_1_FD_198783 | JGI IMG/M metagenome (GOLD analysis project Ga0302188, IMG submission 198783) | Peat permafrost microbial communities from Stordalen Mire near Abisko, Sweden - II_Bog_E2_1 | ecosystem: Environmental > Terrestrial > Soil > Wetlands > Peat | place: Sweden: Abisko...
CATTGGATATCGCCTTTAACTCTGATGGATACAATTGATTTCAATAATCAACACCGAAATGAATCAAATGTCTGGAAACACATAACTTATGCATTTGTTTAATGCAGCCATTCACGAATAGAATTTAGGTCGATTCTAATGCTTCAACCCTCATGAGTAGATTATTGCTTAATATTTATCAATTGAATTCAATGAGATGTCGATCAACTATCAGAAGTACCAAACTTAGTCAACGAAGGCATGCCAATCCGTGACCGTGGGAATACATGTCAATGGAACCGTAACATTTCCTTTAACTTGCTTCATAACAACTCCAGAATCAGCTATCCATCCTCCAAAAGGCACAAAATCATCCAATGATCGAGTCGAAGTTACCTGTCCAGTGTTGTCGTAGTTGGCATACCATAGAGTGGCAAATGGAAATACTCCAGGAATATCACAGCTACTTCCAAAGAATTGCTCCCAAATACGAGCTGTAGAAAATATAGTAGGAAGAAAGCCAATGTTTATGACTGCATTGATAGCTTCTACTAAGAAATAGCAGTTATCTGAGGGAAGATAGCTCTCCCATGAACAATCGAGATTAATGCTTGGCTGAACTTTTAAAACGAAACTCTTATCGAGTTGCGGACGATACAGATCGTGACTCACTGGATCTAAAAGTTAAGATTTCACTAAATTAAGTTGAGAGGTGGCATTAATTCCGCGGCAAAGTTCCACATAGAGAATAATGCCATAATCCGCCGCATTTGCCTTTCTGATGGTCTGAAGAGCATAGTTATCTATTCCTGCGGCCCAATTAGAGTGTTGATAAGCTCGAATTATCACCGAAGGATTAGGATAACTCTGTTTAAGACATCTGAAAGCAGATGTAGTCAAGGGACCAACAAGTGAAATTCCAAGAGAGGGCTGTCCAAACTGTCCAAATGAGGAGCAAATGAGTAGCGTCATCAATAAAAGTAAGCTAAAGTTCTTCATTTAGAAATTATTATAAGCCGTATTTTCTTCGATGGATTTATAGGGCATTCGATAAAGGGCAGTCAAATAAATAAATTATGATTAATTTGATCATATTTTGCATCGAAGCTCTCGAAAGACTGCCGCAATTGAGGCGAATGCTCGAAAGTGCAGGGAACAAATGAAACTATAGTCTGACATCATCGCTCTCTCTCGCTAACTTAGGAAATGATAATCTCTGACTTTCATTGTTTTAGATGAGTAATGCTTTCCAAAACACTTTTTGTTAATAAAAATGCAGTTTTAGCCACTTTTTCCCAATTGGATTTGGAAGCAGTTTGACAAGTAAAATTAAAAGCGGTTCAAATTGCTTCAAATTGAGAGATTTATCGCCAGTCATCGGGTAAATGATGAATTTGGTACTGAAAACAAATGAAACTTTCTTTTATAAATAGAATCCGAGAAAGATGTTGAACAATTTTATCGAAATATAAGCCCAAAATTTAAAAAATAAAAATCAACTAAATCCGCGGGAAAGCTTTTAGATTTTGGTTCCCGGTGGACTTTACAATGCCAAAGCTTCCAAATGAAATTTGTTTATTCGATCTTGCATCGCTTTTAAAGGAAAGACGAATTGAGCAGACTGATCACTGCTTCGAGCATTGACAAAGAGTTTGGGAGATGCCCGATGCGTCAGGTCCTTCATTTTACATATTTTGAATTTCCTGAGTTCGATACCCAAATGTGTCTTTTTTTATCTGATAAGTTTTGCATTGATTATTTATAAAAAAGAAGTTTATTCCCCAAAGAATCAGAAATTGAACTTACTGCCGGCTGAAGATACTTCCATGCATCTGTGACACAGTCTTCTCAAAACAAAGAGTCGAGCAAGAGGACGAAATTAGCAGAGAGGATAGTCTCAATCGATGCAGCAACATCCTCTCATCCCGATCTTCATTCCACTCTTACAGACAACAGGAAGGGGTTGCTCTTCAAGTTTTATTTAGCCTGGTTTGTTTGAAATCAAACTTGAGACTGCTGAGTTAAGATCACCTTAAAAATGGCCGATTTTATATAAGTATTGCTTTCCTTGAGTATCGGAGGAAATATTTGAAATCAGATCGAGTTATTTTGGAAAGACTGATGACTGCGTGGTGTTGGCACGAATCACAATAACGGATACTACGCCGCAATGAGTTAATACCTTGGATGGATAATCATTCGGGAGCTGCCATCCTTTGTCGAATCCATGAAGTGTATAATAATTCTCGATTATAGTCTATCAATAATGTTTGCATTTATATCTTAATTCTGCTAAGACGGAAAAGGAGGAATACACTATGTCAAGCATAGCACCAAAGGCCAGAAAATGTCAATAACTACATTCTGCTTTCTTGTAGCAAGGCGAATTTGCATTTCAATTAACCTTTGTCACACAGAATACCTTTGTAAAGTGACTCCGATGAGCAAGCGGCAGTAAGACAGAGGAAAAACGAAATACCATTGTGATTACACTTGGTTTCTTTATCAGCACGGCAAACAGTAATACAGAATGCGGACCGGTTTCAACATTGATGTGTTTGTAGTATCCGAAGAAAGCAACATAGGAACTTTGAGACCGCTAAATATAGTACCGCCGTGAGAGTCTGCGCCTTTAAAAGTCAGTTTAGAACTTTGCTTGCTATCTGAGAAAACTGTACCATCTAGCTCTATGAATATGGAGATGGGCTCAATTATCTGAAAGCCGAAACCTGTTCTATTTCAAATGAAAGTTGGATGGTCTCAAAACGAGGACACCAACGATGAGATCTTATGATGAAAAGTCTCCTTACAATCTTCGAATATTGAGGCGATTTATTGGATTCTGATATTTCCAGCATTTGCTTTCAAAATGATTAAATTCACCATATTCGGACATCGTCCTGAATACCCATTGAGAAGGCCATTTGGTCGACTATCAATCAATCAGCTCAGTAATTCTCATTTTTGAATTCAGTATAATTTGGATTTAATTAATGGGGTGCATTTCCCATGGGCCCAGCCCCAAGACCATAACTGCCCAATAATCGCCTAAATAAACGACCAATATAAAGAAACACAATCCGCACATTGATAAAATAAAGGAAAAGCTTGTCGAAGTCAAATTGGAGTTGGCCTAAGGCAACATCCGACCTCCTCCTTTTTATACTCCCAAGTACCAACCCCTATTTGAATCAATCAAGTGATATTTTAAGTGGACTTATCCTACACTTTGCTGTTGCTGCTTGATATACAGATATGATAGTAGCTTAGTGCCGCCATCCAATAAAATATATTTAATATGGATCACATTAATGAAACTGTCCAAAGAGAGGTCCACAAACATATCACGGCTCCTCTCCCCATTCAGCTTAGAGAACCTGTCATGCTTCGATCTGTTATATAGTTTACTTCTGAAGAATTAGAGGAATTTACCGAAAATGCATAGAATATTCAGTAATTGGCCAAAGTTGGAGATCGATACACTCATAACCGCAAACGCGTTCATCAAATTGGCGATAGTTTCACGGAGTTGTTCAAAAATCCAATCTACAAAAATCACGAGGCGCTTAATATGTAGAATAATGAATGCTTCGCCTCCTGTAAAACAAATGCAAATTATACTTTAAACGCGTCGCCTTTGAGCGTTAAACAGCAACCCAATACCCTGTCTTTTGAGAGTAGATTCTAATGCGGTAATTTAGCCCTCGCAACTGTCCAGTCAACCGTTCCAAAGGTTTATTACCTAGCTTTGCAGCGAGACATCAATTCCTAAAGCATTACAACGCAATGGTTCTATTTCAAAGTATGCAACAACCAAAACACAGGGGTGTATACCTTTCACATAGTCAATTATGTAAAACCGTATTCCATGTTCAAAGCTGGCATGAAGCCATGTGTTTATTCAGTTAAACAAGGAAATGGGTGGAGGAGAGAGGGGTTTAATATTTAGTATCGAAAGAACAGTGTTAGTCATGGGGATAATCAAAATTATTACACTTTAACTTTCAGCTATGAATTCACGACTAGTGGAGATTAAGTGTATTTTGCTTACTGCTATCCTTACACATACACTCGCTTGCAGGAGTTTCTCAATAACGTTTAGTCTAAGCATGGGGATAAGTTGAAAAGGAAGATCATCGCGAAAACCCTTGGGGATAACCTCGTTTAAATGGTGGCCATTACCAATCCTCAGCACCTCAATAAAAAAACCATATTTATTACAGCCAGAGTTCATCCTGGAGAAACCATCTCTTCCTTTACCTGCGAGGCTGTCATTGCTTTTTTGCTGTCGTAACAATATAGTCATTTAGAGCTCATCCTGAAGCATAAAAACTGCGGAATCAGTTCATAATCAAAATAGTCCCCATGCTTAATCCTGACGGAGTTATCAACGGCAACTATCGTAATTCCCTATCAGGCGACGACCTCAATCGCCAATGGAAGGCTCCCAGTAAACTAAACCACCCCTAAATCTTTTATATGAAGAAAGCTATCCTTTAAAACTAAACGAAAAAACTGCTGTACATCGATATTCATGGTCACTCCAAGAAAAAGGCTAGTTTTATGTACGGTTGTGTCAACCAAAAGAATCCCTATGCCCCGAAGGAACTCCCCTATCTGCTCTCTAAGAAAATGCAGCATTTTAGTTATTTTAACTGTAATTTTTCCACTTCCAAGTCTAAGGAGGGCACCTCCCGCATTACTCTTTGGAAACTAGGTATTGATAACAGCTATACCTATGAAATTTCATTCTGTGGACCACAAAAATAGAGACGGCATTTCAATATCAAAGACTATCAGACTATGGGTGTGGAACTATGCAAAAATTTATCCGCTTATTTCTACAGCAGAATTTTGGATCTGTAGGTGAATGAGGAAGTCAATAGACGATGTCAAGAGCTGTATGAGAGCGATGAGTTGATGAATACCGGTAACGAGTAAACCAATGGAAGTTCAAGTGAACTCGAAGATGAAATCGTCAAGGAGGAAGTTGCCATCATCCATAGTAGTCAAAAAATTGCGAATCGCAATCATAATGTAACTGAGAGATCATAGCCCCGCCGATTTAATGTGCTGAATGAAAATTTTATGGAAAAATCAACATAGAAAAAGGCCAAAAGAATCAGTGAACAGGACGAAAGCAGTTAACTACTGCAAGATAAGTGTAAGGAGACATAGAGAGATATATATTTTAGGCAGCGGCGTCATTCCTTTGCGGCTGTAAAGGTGAACATTCAATAAATGCTTCCTCAACACCCTGCATCCACCTGCATGTCCACTTATTACGGATTTACAGCTGAGAAAAACGGATTTACGGCTGAGAAAAACCCCTCCATAAGAAATATGAAATCTTCCTCTCGTAAAAGCAACTATGATGTATCTCTCCTCTGTCACAACAGCTAAGACTTTGGAGTGCTTTTGCCCAATATGCAGAAAGGCCAATACAAGCGATACCAAAGGTAGAAGAAGGAGAGGACTGGAGTTGGGGTTAGATCATTTTCCGTCGCTGCAAAAAGTTATTCTCAGACTCCATCAATAAACCCAGTGGTTCAATCCAAGATGATGAGTTCACAGTATTTGGGGAGACCACTGATAGACCGCATTCAATCACGTGGTCCTAATCGCAGTGATACTAACTTTTGATACTATCTTTTTTATGAATGCAAATTCTTTAATACTATGAACTATGACCATAACATTGATATATAATTTCTTAGTTTAACTTGCTGAATATTTTGAGATTGTGATCATGATAATGGATATGATATAAATTATCAATAATATCCACCATGCACACTATCCAAGTGTTAGTAGCAGAGGTCGTGATTTGCGTAGGGTACCATTTTGTCAGGGTCACATTTGAAGCACATACTCGTGTTGCATTGGGTGCATGTCACGTTTTTACATCCACTAATTCGGACCACTGTAACTCTACAATCTGGATTCGCACACCTCCTGATACCATGTGTCTTCATATACTATTCAGTGGCATAATCGCTGGCTTTTTTGGCCTCCTCCTCGCAGGTGCTGTTTGGATGATATTTTTGCTAAATAGAGATATTAATACCTTACACTTAGGGCAGAAGATGGATAGGCAGGCATCACACGTGATACTATCTTCCTAGACTTTGTGTAGTATGATCTGTTTGCAACCTGGCTTATAGCAGAAGTTCATGAGACTTGAATGCTGTCCAACGTATTTATTAATAGCCACAGTCTATAATTTCAACCATTGTGTTCTCTCCAAAAGCCACTCCAAGTCAACAATTGCAATATCAACTCTACATTGCGGACATCTAAGGGGAAACAGATTTGAATCTCCTAAGGCAGTGTTGATTGCGAGAATGAGGCAATCACGGCAGAATTTATGACCGCAGCTCTCAAGACGATATGATCGGCTTATTTCTTCACAGCAGACACCACAAACATTGGGATTTGCAAGGCTTTCTTCTGGAACCGTCAATGATTCTACAAAATGAATCAGATGATGAAAGGCTTTCTGAACGTTAACAGCACTACCCTCCAACAGCACAGTCATACTATCTGCTTCAATCTATATCAACTGCAGCTTAAAATTACTGCCAATCTCTTTGAGTTTTTCTGGGTTGGCTCTAAAGAACTTGTAGGCTTTACGATTAATTGAAACACTAAAGAAGAAGTGTTGCTCGAGACACTGTTTAACCTCCCTAAGTATTTCCTGAAGATATTTGCAGGAAACTATGACATATAGACCTCCTTTAACTCTAAACTTCGCTTGATATTTCTCTTAGAGATCCAGCAGATTGGCCATTCCTATGTCCGTGAGCACTATGCTCTTCTGATATTCCGTCAGATATATATACTACCCATGAAACCTTAGCGTTAATTTTTTATGGAAAAAATTCAATTCTTATTTGTGCTTGCCCTTCAATATTAGATACATTTTGTTTTGCTCATCCTCTTCTACGTAAGTTATTGGTGGAAAATCTTCTTCTTATAAACACTCCTTCAGCATGGACTAGTAAAGAAACATCCATCCATGAGGTATCAACAAAGGTATTTCAAACCATGTGAAACTGTAGAGTCGACTCTCTCCCAACTTACCAATGGTACTATTCAGTTCTTTTGCCACCATTATCATTTCATTCGCATCGGCAAATTAAACTTTGCATGTCCTGAGGCCATTCTTCAGCTTTTCAATGACACCAATTGCAAAGTCAGGATTATTGTTAAGTTTTAGCACCTATCTAATTAAGTGTTACAGAATATTTCGTTCTCCCTCAGTCTCTTTTAATGGCGTCTTCAAGATCTCCACCTCCTTCACTTCTCCATAAACATTCATTGTCTCCTATAAAAAGAATTCATCCGTGATACTATTCATTCCTTCAATGATCAGTTGACTTCCATCGAGAGTAACTGTAATTTTGGCTCCATCCAATTCTTTATTATTAGTGCTGAAATCAATCATTGCTTTTTATGCAGCCGCATTCGTTAAGTATTTAACTAATCCTTTACAATGAGAATTCCAAACATACCACTTGAATTCAATATATTGCTTATCGCGAACTTTGGCTTGCGACTCACCGCCCCTCAAGGGTTTTACTTGCAAAATCTGGTCGTAGTAAACATATTTATTAAAGAATTTGCGAAACTTATCATAGTCAATTGGAGAATGAAAATGAATGATTGCAGATTTGGAGGATGCACCCTTTAATGGTTATATTATCTCGATACCCTTCAAAATAAATAACTCATCAAACAGTTCCTCCAAGTCGTCGGTGGTGACTGATAAGTCGATATTTTACAGCAAACATTTACTAACGCAGTCTGGCCTTACAATTTCTTTAATAGTTCCTCCTGCTGCTAAGACCAAGCTGGTGCCACCTAGATAATGCACAAGTTTTGTTGATTGTAGTAATTCCTATCTAATGCGGGCCAAGGTGGTTTAAAACTTATTCCTCACCTCCTCAGCTCGTTCCTTACTACAGAGGATTCTAATCAAGGCCATTTCATTGTTGGTCTCTATAATACAGTCATAATCCTTCTCAAAGCGAGCTATTTACTATCCATCGTCCTTCCATAGCTGCTGGAAAGTGGAGGTAGGCACCCCATGAAACTCAACCTCAGTTTCACTTGGACTCTCGCTTTGCCGTGAAAGTAATTTACCAGGTAAAAATAGATACTGCTCTGCAGTAATAGAGTTGCACATTAAAATCTATCTAAAACCGTTATTCTCACACTGTCGAAGCACAAAGAGGAACTCAGGTCGCTCGTTTAGTTGTGAAATCAGGCATTGCTTGTTAGGGAGTATGCTCTTCTGATTGTCAGTCATAACAAAACCAATTCTTCGTGATCCAGAATAAACTGCGACTGCTTTGCCAAAGAAAGAAAGCAGATTGTCAATGATTCCATGCAGATCACTGGGTTAAAGGATGACGTTTATCTGCTCAATGCTGAACTGCTGACGAAAGTGATCGACTTCATCTTTGAGTTGCATCAACACATCGGAATTCACTCCATAGTGTCTAATCAGGTCAGAGATGTCCATATCATTGAAGCTCTTTTTTTTACACTCCTCCATGAACAGACCGCCGAAGAAATCTGATTCACTGACTTTGCTGGTTTTACGACGGAAGGACTAACTCTTTGAGAAAGAATTCTTCTTGCGAAATTCAATGATTTCCGACTTTGTCAACACCTATAAACACGATTCTAGGTACCCGCTCCTCCTCCAAATGTCTTTGGGTTTGACATACGCATTTACTTGCTGATTTTTTGACTGACGTAGATTGCCTTCGTTGTGCCATATCACAAGACCCATCAACAACAAATTCTATGCCCTTTCCTTTTCTTGCTGAGATTGATTCTATCTGTCTCGGATTTGATAAATCAATTTAGATTCAATGGGAGAAATTCCGTTTTTAGCAGCCTCTACGACCCGTTAGTCTGCTATTAGCAATTCTCCATTTTACTCGGTAATGATCTGCATTTGTTTCATGAGTTTGAGACAAGAGACTATCCTCTCATTGCTTTTGTCGATAAGTGCACTAAGTCCACAGTCGATCATTTTCATCAAATAAGTCGATATTTCTTTTGCCTCATTAATTGGGTGACGGTTGGCTACTATGGGTGACTGCAAGCAAACATACCGTCCGCATCTGTTGACTGCTACTTGTGCCATACGTCTCCCTTTCTCAACTTCAGTGCAGAATCCTGATATAGAAACATAAGTTTATTGTTCATAGTCGAACTTAAACTTTACATCTCTGCCATAGTCAATAACGAGGATGACGTTGGAATAGTCGTAGTTCCATTTTTTTAGTTGTCTCGTCCCTTCAACAACAAAAACTTTGCCTTTTTTATCAGAGAGACCACTTTGATTGGGCTTGGTTACAATGTGGATTTGATTCTTCACCTTTAACTTAAATAATTACTCTTGAAGCTGACGTACGTACATATCCGAAGTACAAAAAACAACCACGTCTTGTCTTTAGGGATGGTTTAAATCCTAAGCCAAAAATTAGATGAGTCGTTGCAGCAGTCCTTCTTCCTATCTTTCCACAATTAAGTCCAGTGGGTGCTACGGCCAAATTTGAAGAGGAACAAAGTATTTACAGTTGGCTAATTTTAGCAAAGTCTCTATTTCCTGGTCTTGCAGATGACTATGGTAAATGTAAGTTTGCTCCAAATTGAGCTGCGCTTGGCAAGTCTGTATGAGTAGAGGAGAGTAATCGACTGGACTTAGCCCAAAAGCATCAAAGATCAATATATCACCGATACTGAGGGGTAAAGGCTTCTTACTCCAATGAGTTATCTGATGGAGGATCACGCCCTCCTTAGCTAGCTATTATCGCATGAATGATAGTTTATCTATTTCGCAAGGGTCTGCCAGTAAATGTCCAGCCGCTAGCAAGGATTTATCCGCAATAACAAGATGTACTTGTTTTCTAGTAGTTCTGGCTAAGAACAAAGCGAGTAAAGGACTCTGAGAAGAAGATTGGAGGTGACTGATAGTACATCTTCCTTATTGGAGCTAAATGATTTGCTGACAGTAAGTTAGTAGGCAAGTTAAGTACTTTACAGGATTGGTAACTATTCTCTCGAGGAGAGGAAGGTTGGAGTTCTTTCGATGTAGGAGGAGCAGCGCATTGATGAGGTCGAGTTGACTGTGTTCCAGATTATGGAATTGAAACTCCTGAAATGACTCGTTCTCAAAGTGACGCGGCCTGCCTCGTTTGTTGAGGCAGTCTTGCTGTAGATGAGTGAGTGAATCAATCAATACAGAAACCTTGTTCTACATAAATATCTTATTATAAACTCTTGGTTCAACAGCAATATGAATTTTTTATCTGAATAATTACTTGATAGCTTTTAAGGTTGTCTCCGTGATGTGACGTGAGATGAGCTTCTCTTAAGAATTAGATTGAAAAAATAAAAAGAGTCACTATTAATGTAGATTCTTATTGAATAAATTGCAAATAAATTGAATAATCTATTCAAATAGTCATTCCCTCCCGAATATGATAAAATGATAAATATAATGGTGGTAAAAAGTAAATACTTCGAATATGTGTTCATAGTTATCATAAATTACATATTTAGTCTCCAATATTTTAATATCATCAAGATGAATTTTTCAGGAAATTAAAAATATTCATCAAACACAATCAATCAGATACGATCATTGATGTTCTTCTCTTTAAGACCATTGAACGTGTGGGTCAGGAAATAGAATAAAGTTCCTGCTTTAAAATTGTTTAGCACTGATGAATAAAGCTCCTTTTACAAAGAATATTCGGCAGGATTATAATACTGAGGCTACCAAATTGTGCCGCATGAGTTGGAGTATAGCGACCGAATATTAAGTTAAGATTATCCATAGCGATATAAGAGTCCTCCGGTTTCAATTTTAAAGAAAAGACATTCACTTTGATGTTCGATTCTGAAATGTCTTTCAAATTTATCGCAGCGTTCACAGTATGTCTTTTTGCATACTATACAAATACAGATATGAGCCTATTTAAAAGACTTCTGGCATTCGTGAACCATCTTATCCCGCAGGGTTAGCAGCTCTCTGGCGGTCTGAGGAGGATTAAGAAACTTAAAAATATTAAGAAAACTTTATTGCTTGGGCAATGATTATAGGGAATTTCTTAAAGTTGAGCATTTTGTAAGTGAAGAAATTATTTTATCAGTTACCCTCATCATATACTATATCTGATCTCCTGTCATGAATGCATTTAGTTGATTCACTGCCTCATTTATGGATGATAATTACACCTTTTCGCTCTTCATGTTTTCAATGAAAATGGTGGATATACAATTGATATAATTTTGATAATCGAATTTATGCTTACTTATCGTAGTAAGGGGAGATTGATTGGCAACAAAGTGATCATCCTCATATGATGTCTCCAAGATACTATAACTGCTTTTTATTAAACCAAAAATACTTCTATAGAGTTTGATTTGCTTTTAGGTTAGATTTATAGTTGATTCCATATTGATCAGAATTAAATAACCAAAATATTTCAGTCCTTCGAAGTACATTTATTTTGGCTGAGATTTTTTGAGCAAACTCATTGTCACTTACATCTGATGATTTACCTTGGATAGAAAGCAGTCATCAGTATTGTCCTCCATTGGGAACACAGTGTTGCAAGCAGCTTTGCATAGAGGGCAAAAGACAGGATCACTACTCTTCGTGAGTTAAATAAAGCAGTCATAATGGACTGTGTGTAGACAGCTGTTGAATATATAATGATCTTCCTCTATATTGAGAATATTAAACAGTAAGTTTGTGCTTTTTAGTTTCCCCATGTAGCAGAGTTCATTTCTATTTGTGCCTTCCCGACAAATCAGGCAATTATCTTGAGTGCTGTCTTAAATTGGCTGATCGAAGTGGGAAAGAGTTCGTTATTGATTCACCTGAATTTGTTTCAATTTTGATGCCTTTTTCAGTTTGAGGAGCTCTCTCCTTTTCGAAGTTTCAGGATTTGTATTTTCCTTTTTTATTGAAGCCTCTTTGCCTTGCCTACCCATCATATTTTGAATTTAATCAATATCGATCTTTGTTGTTGTCCTTCCTTCGATATTCAATTCCATACAAACTCCATTTGCTTTGATAAGGCACTGTTTCATGATTTAATCCATGATTCTATTCAAACTTTGCTCTCCAATAAATGTCTCGAGTGATCTGGTAAGCAAGATAAGTTCTTTAATTAAAATTGCAAAATCATTCTAATTTAAACTAATAGTTTAGAGTTGTTACAACAGCAGCGATTATAGGAAGGGTCTGCTCACTAAATATTGTACCATCATCCTCTATTTTTCAGTAAATGCCTTCTGGTTGAATTTTACTTATGAGTTTGTAACGACCTTATTCAAATTCGTCTTAAGTAAACTTACGAAAAATTAAGTGCAAAGCGAATCACTGCAACCCCCAGATCTTAAATCGGATAGAAACGTGATTTTTTTATTGCTCGTAGAGGATAGGCAAAGATTCTCCACAGATTTTTATAGCATTCCTCCAAAAAATAAATTTTTGATACTTTACAACTCTTTTGAAGACATATCTCCTATTTTTATAAACAATTGAGTCAGTATGTCTTTGGATTGTACTAAAGTCGGTTTAACTCCCATAAAACTCTGTATAACCATTTCGATTCGCGGAGAGAGGCTAATTTAGACCAGAATTTTGATGATATTGTTCCACTTTCGTACTATCTCCTTTGACTATTAATCTGCGAGTTATTTATTAGCATTGTGAACTTATTTTTAATATAGTTCGGTGATGATGGCCTGAAAATATCCTTCTGACATTAGGGCAATAATTTTGATTCCCAAATAGTCAATTACCAATACTTGACTTTCTTCCTTGGTGTATATCGGCAGATAGTTATCGAAATAGGTTGTTCTGTTTAAATTGGCTGCAAACTCACCCAAACAATTGATAAAGGTCACTCCCAACTGATTTATAAACTCATACAAACGGTTTATCGATATCCTTAAAATTTAAGCGAGTTAATGCCAATTTACTTTCTCCATGTCGAAGTTAAAGTACTTATAGACAAGCAGTACAAATATTCGTTGAGGAGCAAGGACAATCTTATTTTTTTAGAAACGGTACATCAGTACCATTCTATAGTAATTACGAAGCATGATTTTCAAAACAAACTGCTTTTGCTTACTTATTATAGCTATCAATAGTTTATAATATTTGTACTCTTCCTCAATATGCATGCCCACGACAGTTATGATATGTTAATCTTGTTCCTCACACTTGCTATGTATTAGATCTAGCAAGGGAAACGCTATATATCCTTTCAGCATTATAGGTTTCAGGAAGGCAGAGGTTGCTGCCCGTGAAAGAGTTGTGGCTGCATAAAACAGATGTTAATAGTAATTTTTAACGTTATATCCCAACCAATAAGGCACAAAGGGAATCCAATTGCTTAGCATAACTTTTTATACTAGCTAAGAATCTGATAAAAGCTGATAGTAAAGATCTGAGTATATTGAAGACTCAAATCCTTATACTTTAGAGTACATCTTTAGAAAAATTGGCAACATTTGTTCTCTAAATTCTTGTAGAACTAACAAATCCATAAAGAGGTTTAGAATCTTTTTCTTTAGTTGATCTTTGGAAACTTTCTATAAGAGATTGCAAATACTAGGCTATAAAGGACTGTCAAATAATAAGGAAGTTGTTAACTGCATATAGTACAGTGATGATTGATTAAGATGCAGCAGATAGTCGATGAGGGGCTCTAGAATACGTTTTTAGTGCAGCGAGGATCGAGACCCTAGCAATTGATACCATAAGGACAAAAATGGATTTGAATATGCATCTTATAATTGCAGTGCCCAGGATAACATTTGACCCATGATTCGGTCAAACCTGATTGCGGCTTATTGACTTATGTTTTGCTTAATTTATATTCCTGTATGATTTTTGCAAAAATGTTAAGATTTCATAACAGCTTTATGCCCACAGTCGCAGACCCCATCCTCATTAATCTATCTATAGCGGTGTCCCTTATGTGAACCATTCCAGAAGCAGTCCTTGCATATGAGCAGACCATTGTGAATAGCGCAATCAAAGCATATATAACCTATATCGTCATCATTTTACTTATTTCCTTTTTTGTTATTCTTTTATTGCAAAGGGGTAAGGGTGCAATCTGCAACTAGAAAGGAAGAATTTGGTCCAACTTTACAACTTTAGCCCGCTCATTGAACAAACAATTATATATAACCTTTGTTTCTTGATCAAGTAAGTTGACATTTTGCTGAATTTTCGATCGAGAGAAAGACACTATTTCAAATTTTCTCTCCTAACCCTCACTATCGTTCCTCCTCCTAAAATTCATCATACTTAATTCTTATTACTTTTTAATTAATAGCAAGTTCAAACAAAAAATAGATAAAATTATACTTATTTTAATATCATTAATAAAAAAATACAAAAACAATCATATCGAGAAATATATTTTTTTTTCCCTTTTGCCTATTTCTTATCGTCACTACTATTTTTTTATTTTCAAAACACGCTAGAGTCTTATATATACTTCTAAGCTATCGTGATGAATTAGGAATAGTGTGGATAATGCCGGAAACCATACACGGACAGGTGTCGCGCTCGAGTCTACTGTCGAATACATCAGTCTGACTGTTTTCAATGCCTTTCGTGTGAGGCCGAAGCTGTGAGTGAAGAACTTATTAAGTCTCTTAATCCCTGCTCTATCTGTAAACGGCTCTGCCACCCAAACGAATCTTATTTTTAAATAAACTGCGGAGGTTATCTTTGCCGTTACTAATTTTTAAGGATGGACTTAAAGACTGAGTAGGTTTAGCTACCCTGTAAACATAAATAAATGCTGGAACAAATAGTTGCCTTCATGAGCTCATTCTGCTTTCATTGTGGGCGATTTCTACAAAAATATGAACTGAATCAACTCAACCTGTGCCATCTTTGCGACAAATAAAATGAAGTGAAGAGTGTGTACCATTAATAAATAGAGCATCAAGATGTACTTGTCGTTTAGAATACTACCAACCTCACTTGCGTCATCTAGTTACTCACTAAAGATTTATAGTAGATAAAAGAACGGTTAGCGATATCCTAACTCACTAGAAAACAAATTAAAAAATTTGTTTTTAGTGAAGGTAGAGATCAAGATTGTTTGGTATGTTTGCAAAACTTTCATTTGGATGACCGCCGACCAATGATGATATGCTTACAACAACATCTCCTATGTGAGGTATGCCTCAAAGAGTCAACTTTGGTCGTTTGCCCCTTATGCCGTTAGACGATCAACAAAGATAAAGTAATCGTTAGCAGATAACGCCTTCAAACCTTAGAAATAGAGAAATTGTTAGCAGAAAAGTATGCTCAGAAGGTAGAAGCTTTTAAAGAAGCAGGTAAATCATAATAAGATATACCGGAAGCAAATAACTTAATACATATGTAAACTCAGACAGAAGTTGAAAATAGGCCGATCTAAAAGTAGTTTTCTTGGCCTCCAATGCCAGTTAAACGAAGAGGCAGGGAGTTAAAGCGAGTATTGCCCGAGCAATGCTAGCCTGAAGCGACCTTACTTTGCCGTAAAAAAAGAAAATAGTGATTACCTAATCCACTCCCTTCACTTGATTCAAATATCCTTATAATTCATCCCCGTTATTGATGGATAAACATTATTTATCAAAGGCATTTTTTTCGTAGATACCTTTCTAAAATAGATAAAATTCCCCTCCGGAGTTTTCATATTAAATGATAATTAGAACAATATGATAATAAATCAATTAATTGATGAAGTTGAATCATTTATGATTACTCTGATGAGATTTACGAGCATTCTCCTAAAAAGAGTAAAAGAATGGCTTTAGTTTTTAGCCTTAGGGAGTTTATAACAATTTGGATTGCCCCCAATATTTTATATCCGTACCTTTGCCTAAAAGGAACTCGGCAACTTAGTTAGTAAACGTGTTGCAGTTACAGTTGATAATGTCATATGTCTCCTTGTTATACTTAAACGTCAACTCCTGAAGGTAGTCCTCAAATACTTCTTTTGGTATCTCCGTCTCTCCAAGTTCAATCTTTTAAATGAATTGCCCATACCAAAAAGAGGGGTCTTGAGGTTTATTGTTTTAAATTGTAAAAAAGAAGTAGTACTATCGGCCGTATATGCCTAGTGAGGTGTGATAAATAGCCTAAATTTATCTTTGAATGATTAATGGACCTAGAGTCTTGGCCATGCCAGAGCTGAGATCATAGACAAAGAGCGTAACTTTCTAACTCATCAAAAATATTGCAAATCTTCATTTGTAACTTTATCTAAATCCAAATATAAGAAAGTCTTAAATAATTGAGAACAATACAAATCTCTAATTGAAATAGAACATTAATAATAATTTTGTTGATATTTCTCCAATAATCTTTTATCTATTCAAACGTTTATAGTTCTTTTAAATTTTTAATTGTTTTGTTAAAACTTCAGTTTACGGTTCCTTCAGAATGGTTATTTTTACCTATTTTTTAAGATACAAATAATTATTTTACTCACAGATTAAATTCGAAAATAAATGCCCTTGGGAAACGTTTCATGAGACAGTGCGTTGGAGTAAATGATTTCATACATCTTTATTTTTGTAACTTTTTTTGACCACAATTATTGAAAATTTCATCATTGATTGACGATAAAATTAGATAATTGATTTATATCCCTTCTTACATCCCCATTAGGATTATCGAATTTAGCCATGATCAAGAAACCATTATTTTCCAATAGTAATAAATAATATTGATGAAACTAAAATATTTTATCAATGATCCTTAAAATAACTATCGATTTGTAATCCATAACAGTTATAGATGAATGTTTGTGGGGAAAAAATATTATGTTTATTTGTAACAGTTTTAAGGGTTACATCGACACTATAAATACGGGTAATTTTAAATCAATTTTAATCATATTGCCATGAAGGCTATTGCTTTTCTATCGCTAATTATTGTGTTCATCACTGCTAATGCTTAGTCATTGCCTCCCACCTGTCAGCTTTATCACTCCTGTCCTTTTGGATATTATTTTAATCTGGTGACCTGCAGTTGTCAAATGCGGAGTGAGGTTAACTTGTCCTAAAAATAAAATTTTCAACACTGCCACTTGTATTTGCGAAAAAGCTACCCCATGTGATGCGCCTCCTTCGGGGTGTCCTACAGGTGAAAAATATAACCTTTTGACTTGCTCCTGTGTTAATCCTGGAACCAAACCATCCGGCTCTAATTCATCGACTCCTTGATCATGATCTGCATTAATTTCACTCAAATATTCATACTCATTTAATATATATTCACTAATATCGTATGAAAGAAAATCGACTTCCTTTTGAATAAGTAGAAGTTGAATTCAATTTATGAGAGAATTTATTGTTTAAATTCGAGTGCTTGGCTTGAATTCCACTGAATACATTTAGGATTTCCCTTCAATTTGTTATGATGTTTTCCAGCACACAAAAGTACTCATTTAAATAGCATATTTTATAAAAATTTAACGATATTTGGGATGATCAACAATAGTAGCATTCCATTTCATTATCATATTGAACATTCAAGAACCTCAATAAAATTCAATGAAATTCTTCGATATAGATCTTTGCTAAAGTTTACCATCAATGCTAAATAATTCACGAAAGACCAACACGATTTCATTCCAATGATTTTTTAATAAAAATAATTATTGAAAACAGCTTACTGGCGAAAGTGAAATCCAGTGATTTCGTACTATAATTAATGGTTAATTGTTAATTTCATATAGCTACTAATGAAAATCATCATTGCTCTTACATTCCTCCTTGCCCTGACAGTTTCGCAGGTTACTGTGACCGCTGTTCCTCCCACTGCGGTCAATGCAAATGTAACCCTGATCTATCACTGCAATCTCATTAAGGCATGCTCAGCAAATCAATATTTCAATTCAGGTCTCTGCCAGTGTGTATGTTCGCACACATTGACCTGCCTCTCAAATCAAGTTTTTAACACTTCAACATGTCTCTGCCAGCCAAAATTATGTGTCCAGACAGTGATGTGCATACTTGGAGATTACTTTAACATAACTTTATGTAAATGTGTACCTACTCCTTGTGTTCAAACTGTTCTCTGCATAATTGGTGACATTTTCAACTCTACTCTCTGTCAATGCGTTCCCAAAACATGTGTACAGACAGTTATGTGCATTATTGGAGATGTCTTCAACTCTACTCTCTGCCAGTGCGTTCTCAATACATGCGTACAGAATATGGCCTGCATCATTGGAGACTACTTCGACAATACTCTCTGCCAATGTGTGCCTCTTCCGATAATATGTCCAATGCTAGCTTGCCCCGCCAATGAAGTATTCAACCAAGCGTCTTGTGGCTGCACTCCCATAATTGTGCCTGTTCCCATCCCCGCTCCTGTTCCCCTCCCCACTCCATGATATTTTATCAATATCTTGCTTAAGATTTGTCATGGATCTATATCAATATAGCCAGTTATAGTCATGTTAATTCATCAAATTCAACGATGTTTAATCGCCCTTCAATCAATTGTAAAGCTGCTTTACAATTACAATTAGACTACTCATCATCATTAGTATATTTCTAAATATTTATTTATTAATTAGATTTGATGCAGACCATCATGGATTCCAAATGTAGTCAATAAAAGCATGCCAATCCTTAGTACCGCACAATAATGGAACCGTCACATTTCCATAAATTTGCTTAACTACAGGAGCTTTCCATCCTCCAAAAGGAACAAAATCATCAAATGATTAAACTGAATGGACTTGTCCAGTGCTATCGTAGTTGGCATACCATAGAGGAGCATTTGTATCTGTTGCGAAAGTATCACAGCTGCTTCCAAAGAATTGTCTCCAAATACGAGCTGTAGAAAATATACAAGGAGTCCAAACATTATTCCAATTCACAACAGCCCCAGCAGCTTCTTTTAAGAAATTACAGTTATCTGATTGGCTATAGCCCTCCCATGAGCATTCTGGATTACTGCTTGGCTCAACTTTAATAAAAATATAAGCATCAGAGGCAAATACTCCATTATTATCCATTACTGTCACTATTGGGGCCACGATTTCAGTATTGACTAAATTTATCTGAGAGGTCGCATTAATTCCGCGGCAGATTTCCATGTAGATGTCAATTCCATATCCAGCAGTAAGTGCATTTGTTAATGTCTTGAGAGCATTTGGGTCTATTCCTGGAGGTGATTGTGAGTTTTGATAAACCCGAATAATGGCAAAAGGTACATCATTAATTATTCCGCTTTTGGGGAGACATTTAAAGGCAGATGTTGTAAAAGGACCAACAATAGCAAAGCCAATAAAACTATAGCAAGACCAAACAAGCAGTCCCATCACTAGAAATAAGTGGAAGTTTTGCATTGAGAAATTATTATTAATCTTATTTTACTCTAAGGACTTATAGAACATTTGCTAAAATGGATGTTCAATAAAGAAATTATAATTTATTTGATCATATTCTGCCAGCAAACTGCTCATAGACTCCTTCAATCCATTCACATGTTGCAACAGACAAAAATATATAAAATTTTATTCTAGTGTCCATCGATAAATACCAAAATTATATCATTTTCCTTTCAATTTTATATATGAGTGTAAGATGTATAAAATTGGCTTCTCTTTGATAAAATGAAGTCTCCGTCATTTTTATCTCATATATTGACAAGTCTGCGCAAAAATCACCTTCAATGACTTCAAATTCATACATTCAGCCTAAATCTTCAGGAAAATGCAGAATCATAAACAAAAATATAATTGGACCTTTTTTTAAAAAATCCATACTAAGGATGTTTTAGTACAATCTTATTGAAATATAAAACATAAAAAGTAAAAAATAATAAATAAATAAATTCGTGATCAATCGTTTGGGTTTTGATTCCTCAAAGCATTTTGATGCATGGTAAAATCCCAAAACTTAAATTGCAGCTTTTTATTTATCAATCCGATATTAACTGCAAATAAAATACAAATCAAGGGTATCTCTATAATTTTGAAGATTGACAGAGAGTGAAGATGTCAACTTCGTCGATGCCTTTAATTTTCTTTCGCAATTTTTACACTTACCATGTTCAACTACCGGATGTGTGTTTTTTTATCCATTATATTCGAGTTATTAGATATTGACAAGGATATCAATATTATGTCAATCCTGTGTCGTGCTCCTTCTCTTGGTTGTTATTGATATACAAAAAGGATTTTATTTCAGTTTTAAATGTAATTTTTTGAACCAAAATCCCATTCTAAAATAAATATATATCAGTCATTATTTATAGAATGATTTAACTCACTAAACTGGAGGGAGTATAATACCAGATAGTAATACTTTAGCCATGCAGAACTGTTTCGAGTGGATCAATACTGATACATCCCTATCTGAATTCAAATATCATTTCATTCTTCGACGCGTCCATATTCCCAAACTGCAGTTCGCAGATTTCGCCACCTCCATCTACCGCGGATTTCGCACGCCTTTAGTCGGGCCACAATCAATCTATATAGTACAGATAATGGAGGCATACGATACCTCATTCTATGATTTCGCGGTCGGGTTTAGAAAGAATTCGGACGCCATTGCAGTTTATAAAAACACCAAGAAGTTTTATACACCAACAAAAGAATCAGAAATTGAACTTGCCGAGGCCTTTAAGATATACCTCGATGCACTCGTGCCGCAGTAGACTCCGAAAAAAGAGCAGAGGATCGAGAAATCCTCTTGGCAGAGGACTGAATCCAGAGATGATGACGATAGTCGCAGCCGTCGAAGGGACAACTTATCATCTCGGCGATCTGTATCCCGCTCTCGTTCCAGAGACAACAGGAAGGACGATAACTCAAAGTTTTATTTAGCTTTGCTTCCCTTTGAAATTAGACGCGAGAGAGTACAGCAAAAGATAGCAGAGTATGCCTCTTGCGCGGAACAGGACATAATTATTGAAGAGGAACGTTCGGAGTTTCCCTACATGACAGTCACCATAAAATAGGGAGGATTCGACTACTCTAATTTCTACAAATGCATTCCTTAATGCTTGTTGATTCGAGATTAAGAGACCTATGACAGCAGTGTGCGTTCATAGGTGCGCAAACATCAAATCCGGGCAATCAAGCTGGGCGTTTATCGTCCTACTGAAGACAGTTTCCTTGAATTGGCTCACTGGCTGGTGGGATGTCGTGGTGATATAAAGGTGCTGCATATCCTCTTCCAGGATAGTTCCTTCCTGATAACAGTATGCAATAGAATAAACGTGCGTGAGTTGAGACTGCCAGGGTGGAAATTCTAGCTGGTGCATCATACTCCTCGAATGACTCCTTCCCTGCAGGATCGATGGTTTGTTTTCATCAACAAATACTATGAGAGCTACTTCAGAATTCCAGTTTAACCATGATTTAGATCATTTTATATTTACGGCATGTATGATTGAAGGAAACAATACTTATCCATGATGATCGTAAAGCTTAATAATCTTTTCAAAAATAGACTATCTTTCCGCAGCCATTGAAATTATCACTGTAAGATACTTATCGCCATGATTTCATATAAATCATAAATGTACGACGACGATATGGAAAATTAAGAAGAGGAGTACCCCTCCACCTTCGAGATCATGATCAACGAAGACTGCATGGTCTCTTCCTATGTGCTGTACCCCCCTCTCACTCAGGGAATAGCAAAAGATTAAATTTCCCCACGTCGATCTGGTCGTTGATCAGCATGGCATCAACAAGCTGTCAGATCCCACCAAACAGTTTGACCGCATTCAGATCTAACCCAAGCTCATTAAGGTACTTATTCACTTATTAAGGAAATGGAGGTGCTAGGGAAAGGCAGTGCTGGGTAAGTGAGGAGGGCAGTCTACGAACTCAATGGAAAGCAGTACATTTTTGCAGTCAAGAGTATCAACGCTACCCAGCAGTAGCATCGCAAGCAGTTACTGAATGATCTGAGGGCCTACCTCTCAGGAGGATTTTCCTAATACCTCATCTAATTCTACACGTGTTTCTTTCACGATGGACTTGTAAAGCAAGTAATCGAGTACATGGACATGGGTGCCCTGCGTAACTTGATTCAATTAGTCGCTAACAAGAAGATATCTCTATCTGAGGATGAGTTAGCAGCCATCACTTTTAAGGTAGTTACAAATATAATAAAGATACTCAAAGGCTTGGAGTACATACATAACGCAAGACATTCCATCCATAGAGATATAAAGCCAGAAAATATTCTACTTAACTCGAAGGGAGATGTAAAGATCACTGATTTTGGAGTCAGCAAATGTATTGAAAATTCTACAGGAAGGTCAGTTGTTGGCACTGTCACCTATATGTACTCTATAGATTATTCAGGAGCCCATAAAGATTATCTCTCAGCAAGGAATCCTACACTTATAAGTGTGATATTTGGAGTCTAGGGCTCATACTTTACGAGCTGGCAACCGGTCGCCCTATCCCTTACTCCGAGTCACCAGGCGGAAAGATCAACTACTTCAAAGTAAGTCAAAAGATATTGAACGACTACCCTCCAGAATTGCCGGCCAACCAGTTTTCAGATGAGATATGCGATTTCTTAAAAAGGTGGTACTTTTAGAATGATACAGCCTCAATAAAAACGAGGAAGAGAGGTCTTCAGCCCAAAGTCTGTTGACGCACACATGGATAAAGTAAAGAGCCAGCAAGGGTAACCTCAAGTAACTGGTTGAACGTGTTCAGAAGATACCTTGATCTCGTGATTTATAGCTGATTGTGACATTATTTTAGGCATACCTTGCTGTTAACTAAATTATGATAAGAAAAGAAATCATTTGATTGTTTGATTATTAGGCTAGACTTTATAGTGTGAGAGATTTCGACTATAGCAATAAAATTATAGAAATCAGGGAGAGGGCAACTCTTCTTTGCTGTTCCTTGGCAGACTATTACTACTTCGAGATAGTATGGAGTTCGATATCCTCCGCTGTATCGCGTCACTATGATCCTCATCATCGTCATCCTCGTTGATAAGCGTTTGCAACTAAGTTAGTAGTGAATTACCAAATGTAAATCTGAGCTTTTTGAACTTCTTTTGACTGGAATTATATACAAAGCAACAGGAATGATCAAATGCGGCAGAAGCTGATTGATTTCTATCAGGACTAACATCGCCTGCCCAATGAAACGATCAGAGGTCACAATGTATACTCCCTCAAAATCTGTACAAGTGAAATAGTCATCCCAGTTAAAGTTGAAACCCAGAACAGTCCCCCGCAGCAATAAACTCAAAGTGTAGGCGGCCAATACCAGTTGAATCTGTTTCTTACGTTCCTTGGCATATTGGTCTGAAACAGGTTTGAAGAGCATATGATCAGTTGATAGTCTAAGCTCGTCTTTTTGCTCTTGCTGCTTATAACTTATGCTTTTTAGGATATCCCATCCGAAGTACAAGGTGGGTGCATATGAAACCAGT
>Ga0302188_10000963_pt1 | contig 23470 bp, 13 predicted proteins | sample II_Bog_E2_1_FD_198783 | JGI IMG/M metagenome (GOLD analysis project Ga0302188, IMG submission 198783) | Peat permafrost microbial communities from Stordalen Mire near Abisko, Sweden - II_Bog_E2_1 | ecosystem: Environmental > Terrestrial > Soil > Wetlands > Peat | place: Sweden: Abisko...
ATCATATTTTGTCAATAATTGATTCAATTTTTCAAAAATTGTAGCGATGCCATCAGATGTATTATCATGGCAAAATTTTATTCCTATTTCACTTTTTAGTGCTCTATTTTTAAAGATTGCTTTAATCATCAATCAATATATTATAGAATCTCTCAACTTTCTTCTTACAATAATAGTTTTAAATAAAATACAAAAAATAAAAAGCTTTAAGAAAGATCATAGCATCCTTTTACTTGGAATGGACTAAGTTTCAGTTTTATTAATCAAGACCTATGATGCTGAATCCATTGCACAAGAACTTGGTTAAAAACTCATCAATCCTTTTGATTCCAAGTTTAATTTTAATAAAAAAAAGTTAAATAATCCGAATACCTCTTGCGATTATCAATAAATTTATATAATTAATATAATCTATTATATCTTTAAAAATAACCAACAATGAAATACATTCAATAATTCATATTTCATTTAAAATTCATTTAAAATTAGCAATAGAAACCTCCTTATATCTTAGGAATATCCATAATTTCGATGAAAAAATAATAATAACACCACAAATTGAATTCATTCTCTAGTGTCATGCATTTATTACTTCCTAATTCTAATAAATTATAAATTAAATTCTAATCTGACAGATATTTTATTTATTGAAAATTATTAATCCAATTGACTATAATTAATCATTTCCTATTAATAATTTCAATATAGGCTTGAGCAAGTTATACTGCATTAGAGGTCATCCTATTTGTCCCACCAAGTTACCGACCGATTCGTTTTATTGCCTCGCTACCATCAGAATCATCAGAATTATATAAAATTCCACTATATACGATTTTGTTCGGATATTGATTTTTTAGTTCTTTAATTTGATTTACTTGTTTTTACGGATATTAACCATCACCATCTGTCATAAATATAAATTATATATTGGAAGTAGACACATATTTTGCCATTAAATTATGAGCTTTATCAAAAGCATTCTCAAAATCAGTACCTCCTCCCTAAAATGGAACTTCCAATACAACCTCACTCAGAGTTACATTCTGCTGAAACTATCTGCAAGATGTATTAAAGACTATTGTGGATACTTTTATATATTATTAAGCATTGAGGAAATTTTAAAGATTCTCAATAGCTTTTTAATATCCATTCATTAAATCTTACCATGATTATCCAGACATTGAGCCAGAGTCATCTAAAGCAAAAATATAATGGGTTGGCTCCGCTAATGATGTTCGCTTTTATGATTGCAAATTATTTGATTTCACGAAGTTCATACTATATTTTTTGCAAATCCATTATCCTGCTACCTCCCAAGCTTTTATAAAAAACTAATTGTTGTGCCTATTTTTAGTGCTTGGGAATATCCATGATCCATCCGTCTTATTTTCCCATTATTTTTTCCACTATGACCAAATATTTATTCTTCCGTTATATTTAAGTTAACTCATTGAAGGAACTTCTTCACATCGAATGACTGAAGCATCACCATTACTGAACATAGCTCCACCAAAACCCCTCATTTGATGGCCACTCTTGCACTCATGGTTATTGGAATGAGCTTGCTCAACTTAGCATAGTCTGAGACAACATGGACATAGTATGTCACATATTGTTACATTAACAAGTGATCTAAATCTTTCTTCATCTTTTTCGTTTAAGATAATTAATTTCTTTAACTTTTCTTAATATTTACATGTTTACACTCCATTGATCACTTCCTTTTCATCCAGCTTATTATAGATCATTTCAACAAAAGGATATAAGCAAGTAATTGACATTTTTTTCTTCAATAATTTAGAAATTAGAACTTTAAGATTGGGTGTTGAGGCTCCAATTATTCTAAGATCACAATATTTTTAGTTTATTTCCATATTAAAATCTTTTTCGAAATACACCTTTTTTTCATCTCTTACCAATAAGTCTAGGAAATAATTCATCATCAATTCACCCATATCGAAAAGCACTTTGCTGTAAGGGACTTCATTTTAATTATTTTTTAAGATATGAAATATATCAGTATGTTTAGTTTCATTGCTGAATTTCATTGATTGCAACTTTTGGAACAATAATCCTATCGATTATTTGAATTACCTAAAAAGTTTGGTGACTTTCTAGTCAGTGCAATATTGATTGGCGATATTTTGAACTGCTTAGTCTGTGAGAGATTTATATTTTTATTTGATAACTGATGCAGGCTTTGCCAAATAGTTTAGGCAAACCTCAGGAGTGACTTGGGGATTAAAACATTACTAATCAATTTTTTATCGAATTTTAATTCGTGAATAATTCTACTTAAATTTTTGGGCTTCGTTTATGTTTACCGATTATTTGAAATCTTTAATTTCCTTCCTTAAATAAGCCGAAACATATTTTAAAAATTGTTTTGACTATCCTTGAGAATTAATTGTGGGATTACTAGAAATTTTAGATACAAAATAGTGAAATTTATCGAGCCATGTTTGTTGATATTCTAAAAATGGCTTTGTGGCCTCCTTCTTTGCGGTTTTTAAATGTTTATTCCATATGAGGTAGATAGAGTAACGATGAACTTATTATGCAAATTTAGAAGACAGTCTGTAACACACTTGATTCAGATCGTTATTAAATTTTATAATTTATTGATTAACATTATGATAGATGCTTATGACAGTTTTGGGAGAGAAGTAATCTGAAGATTCAAAAATAATCACTTCAATATTTTTAAACAATTTTTAAAAAGAGTGAGTCCTTACAAGTTCATGATATGCGAATTACCGGACCGTTTCATTCTACAAATTAGAATAACTTTGATTTTTTTCTTATGAAATATATTCTGTTAGTTAGTTGATATTTTTATACTCTGGCCTAACTTCAAAGATTTACTCATACTATTAATAAGCCCCCATTCGCAAGTCTCCGTCTGATGGAGATTTATTGCAGCTTATTTTTAATTTTTGTCTTAATTTGCTTTCATCAATTTTTTTGAGATTTTTAAATTTTTAAAAAAAGGTGTCTTATTTATGATATAACTGCATTTATCCTTTACTTGAGAATATGAGATTAATTTCCTTTTTTTAATTACATATATATTAATAATAATTAGAGCACGAAATAGAAAGTCCAAGCTTTTCAAGATCAGAGTTTAAAATCTTGTTGATCATTTAATTAATATTCAGCTTGATATTTTTATTGTCTTTATTTTTTGAAATGAATTTTTGAATGTTGGACCATTTTATACATCTTTTTACATTTTTACATAGGAACATTATAATTTTATTTATATTTGGGTTTTTCATTTTGACAAGAATACTCTTTAAACGAGATATATCAATATAATGATTTATAAAATTTAAATTTTCTGTTAATTACTCTTCATTTTTATTAATTTCTGGTTTCTTCTAAACCATTTTCATTTACAATGAATTATTTATATTTTCATTTTGATTTATTTAATTTAAAAGAGGAAGTTTTTAATAAACAGAGGACATTGGAAATTAAACTTGAACTTCTAAAAAATTACCAACTGATTTTTAAGGAGCTCTTTTTTTCATATCTTTAGATAGATTGCAATATAATTTCTGGTGATTATTAATTTATTAATTTATTTTTTAAAGTAAAATAGATTACATATTAGGGAGCAATTTTATTTCTAGCAGAGGTTCATTTATTAAATATCGAGAATATTCTAGTTAATATCCAAAACACCATTCAAAGTTTTTTATATCTTCCATCTCAAATCCATATTTTATCAATAATTAATTGGACTTTTCAAAGATTGTAGTGATGCCACCATCGGATGTATTTCTCATGGCAAAATTTGATTCCATTTCATTTTTTATTTGCTCTATTTTTAAGCATTCCTTTAAGTCATCAGTCGATATATCATAGAATCTCTCTACTTTCTTTTTGCAATAATAGTTTCGCATATTAAAAAACTATAGTGTAGCATCAGTCTTCGCAGATTCATCCAATATTTTAGTCGGTGGATTATTTCTAAATTAAATGTATTCTTTGCTGTCAGTTCCTGCCTCTCTAAATATTTAATTTTTAATTTTGTCTGATAATTAAGTGTAAGATAGATTTATTTTTGATTTCCACCCCTATTTTGATAAATCATCATTGATTAAATTGTTCAAGGCACTTTCTTTCAAATAAGCCATAGTAATTTTTTAAAGATATATTTTTAGATTTTATTATTAAGCTGATGATAATTTTGCTTCTTCAAATAAGTTTGGAACTACTTTAATGAATTATTCTTTTATTTACTCCTCTTCGAGCTATCGTTCTTCATTGATTTGAATTTACTTTAGTTTTATTATTGCTTATTTCTCAGCCTACATCCCTTATTATTTTAAGTCTTTGGCCAATCTATTCATTTATAAATTTTGTATTTAAAAATTTACTTAGTCTTTGAATGTGTTAAAAATTGACTAAAATTTGTTTTATTTGAGGTTAATTTTAACTTTTTCATCCTCTTAGATAAACTGCATATATTTGCTAGAAAGATCGCTTTAAGGCATTGATTTTTTGTTCAGCTATTCGTAAAATTTAATGATTTGACTCTAATTCAATGCAGATTTGATTCTTTCTATCTTCCATGAAGCAATAAATTATTCCTTTGAACATTAGATACTTTTAAGTTTTTAAGATAGGCGTTCTCCAAGTTTACTGCTTTATATTTTGATAATCTCTTATTTTTGTTGTGCCATCTATATCCATTTATGACTAAAAAGATCTTCAGGAATGTTGAAATGTTCATTTAAACAAACTTCAATGATACACTCTTATTTTATTTCAATATCTTCCTCTTCAAAAGAAGCAATAATTTTTTATCTGTAGCCTTTGATAGTATCTTCTGTGACATCAAAAAATTTGTTGATTATAATTAAAAAATTCAGAGACTAATAATAATATTTCTTTAGAGTATCTACTGTTTCCTCTGATATTTCCTCATCAACTTCGAAAAGCAAAATGGTAGATAAGATTGGATATTAATTTTTGTCAATATCACACAGAAAAGAAAATTTCACACCCTGGATTTATACGTTCCAGTTGGAGAGCTATTTTTCAGAAATTACAGATATAATTTCACGAAATTGTTCTTCTGGATTATCATGATTAATTTTTTTTTTAGGAGAGCAATTAAATTCAGAGCCATATATCTTGAACATTTTAGTCAAAAATTAGTTCCTCAAAGCCTTACCTTAACTTAAAAGCTCTATTTGATAAACCTAATGCATGTTAAAATAAATATTAATGATTTTTAAATTTTATCTACTATTTATTGGCTTTTATTTTTTAAGACCTTTTTTTATAATTTCAGGATTATGATTATTATTAAATACCTTTTCATACTTTTATCGTCATAGAGTGAGAGTTCATCAAACAATATTTACAAATACCTTAGATATCCTTGAGCAATTCATTACATCTACATCTTAATATATTCTATTTGGTCATCCAAAAAGAAGGCAAGTCTTGTAAACTCACTACTGTTCTCAATTAATTAACCAGACAATACCATATGCAAAATTACTAATAAATGCAAAAATTTAAATTATGTATTTTTCTCTAAACATCCATCCATATAATTTTCTATCTTTATGGTTGGATTTTATTTCAAAAATAATCACTCAATTATTAATTTTTACATTTGCTGAACAGTCAAAGGATATTAAAGCAAGAGAAATTTTTTAGCTTATTTGATTTTAATTACGAAAACGTTCCTGATATTGTTTTAAGTTCATAAAATACTATCATCAGATTTTTTTAAATACATCGAAGATTCCATCTCTATGAGTCCTATCAATATTGCATTATTCCATATTCATACTCTTTTGGAATTATATCGCCCTACAAATTGATAAAATTGATATATATCAAAATCTGTCCATTATGCCGCTTTGAAAAGTTCTTGTTTTATATTCGACCGAATCAAAGTCCTTGAATTGTGCAAAGATCATAATTTTATAGTAAAATTAACTTGCAATTAATAAAATTTTAAATTAATGTGTATCTTTAACTTTAATAGATTAGCTTAGCAACGATCACATGACATTCAACACTTCCTTCCCAATCTTTTTATTAATTTTTAAGATAACCTTTTTATTGAGATTGTTTCTAATCTTCACGACTATATTGCCGAAAATAGTTGACTCCACTGCGAATATAAAATGCTTTGATGGCATAAAAAATGTCTCTGATAATACTCCCTTCCGCTGAAAAATCTCTTCCTGGAAGATGGCATCCTCATAGTCTTCTACTATATTTAGCAAGTGAATTTGCTATTGAGTTTGTTATCGGGAAAATTCATAAATGTAAGAATAAGGGTTATCTTTTCTTTTTTTAAATCCTAAAGTTGATGTTAATTTAACAGGCAATGAATCTGATTTAATTCAGCATCGATTTAACCTTTTACATTAACCCGCTGCAGTTTTTTTTCTTTCTTATGATGCATGTATTCAGTTCGATAGCGAAGGTAGCCTTGCTTGATTCAATACTTCTTGTTTCCAAACAGCACAAGCATAATCTGTGAATATTTCATGAATATAGACAATCTACTTGAACTTGTAAATTTTGCAAATAGCCCTTTCTCTTGATACACAAGCAAATCTCAGAGAAAATTGATCAAACGTTTGGAAAAAGACGGATCTATGTTTTTGATATTTTTTTTGATTTTTGAAGTTACGTTTTCAAGCGAAGCATGTTGGATTATAGATGTGAATCCTATGTAACTTGTTGAAATATAATTCAATAAAATTAAATGGGAGCTCATTAGGTTAGGAAGGTGGTTCTCTTTGAAGCTGAGGGAGGAAGCGACAAAGGTTTCGATGGACATCGAAAAGATTCAATTCCAATTCAGAATGCTATCAACAAGATGCCAGGCTACCAATGCGACATTATGTTCTACAGAGACTAATGGAGTGAGAAACTCTATGAACACCTTGTGAAGGAAAGATATGTTGGGTACATTCCTAGAGTCAATCCTGGAACCATTTCCGGAGGAGAAGAAAAGTTCTTTAATCTCTTGAGAAGACTGAGTGCTGTTGGACTTGTTGGAATGACCAACCCAGATGTGATGACTAAGTATGGAGCAAAAGATGCTTTGGTAAAGCTGGCTGGAACTTCAATCGTTCCAAAAGACACCTATGGATATTATGATGTCTAAACTTTTAAGAAAAATTTCCCCACAACTCTTTCTTATGGCTAGAGAGTTCTGAAACAAAACAGAGGTTCCACTGGGTCTGGAATTTGGAGAGTTTCAGTCGTTGACTCTGCTAAAGTCGTTCAAGGACAGCCTCTTCCTCTTAATACAAAAATCAAATGCACTGAAGCCGTTGACAACCATGTTGAACAGCGTGAACTCGGTGAGTTTATGACTTTTTGTGAACAATATATCATTGGAGTCAATGGACAGTTGGTAGACATGACATTTTTGCCAAGAATTAGTGAAGGAGAACTAAGAATCTTGATGGTAGGCAGAACTCCTATCTTTGTGGTTTTCAAGAAGCCAGCTGCAGGTGCTGACAGCTTCTCTGCCACTTTATTTTCAGGAGCCGTATATAAATACGATCTTCCTGATAAATATCCTTAATTGATCACAATGTTCGATGCTGTTCTGCCCACGATCTCAGAAAAGCTCGGAGGCCTTGAAATTCCCTTAATATGGTGCGCAGATTTTATTCTGGACTGGGATTCGAACAAGAAGGACAAATATATTTTGGGTGAAATTAATTGCTCGTGTGTCGGATTTACCAGTCAGTTGTAGTATGGAATTCAGGAGAAGATAGCCTAAGAAGTTGTTCACAGAACATCAAAGAAATGATCATTATGATTTATCAAACCATATTCTTAAAATAATAATTATTTTATTTAGAATCAATGATCATTATCTTTAATGTGAAGTTATATGTTTTCTCTGGCCAAAATCTTGTCTCTGGTTTGTTTAAAAGAAGCTTTTTTATTTATCATAAGATTCAACTTTATTTAATCTTCAATTTCTAGCTCTTTTTATTGTTCTAGACTCTCATCGAATATGGGAGAATTTGATATATGAAATTGATGAGACAAACTAGATGGCTGAAAGATATTGATGGATCTGCTAGCATAGTAGTCATAATTGTACTCCCGTTTTGTGACACTGTGGACATTATTTAGAATATATTTAAGCAAACATGAAGCGAATTTGTAAATAGATGAAAACAATAGATTCAAATACTAAAAGAATATTGTGTTTACAATTATATTTGAAGAGACTATATCTTATTGATCATCAATTTATGAGTCACCTTATTATGACTAATAATTCTCAATTGTTCACTCTTTTATAAAAATTTCCAGTAGTAAAAGATTTTTAGATTACAGAACAACTTTCATAATTTGTGAATCGCAATATAATTTTTTGATCAAACAAAAGAAGAGGCTTAATTTTATGCACACACGATTGAATTTAGATTTATTAGCTTAGCAATGTTATCTACAAAGGAGCAATAAATAAATTTAAATTATGCTATTGCATTTGAACACTGATCTACAGAAATTCTGATAATATCTTTTTAAATTTACAACTACACATGCGTATCAAAGATACCTCCACTGTCTACTCTTATTCAATCTCGGTCTGCATGGGTTCCTTTGTCTTCGGCTATGAGCTCACCTCCTTCGGAAACCTCAATCAGCTCATCGTGGGCTACAACAATCTAGCCGAGGGCGAATAAACAAATCAGACCCTTCTTCTGTTGAGTAGTGTGCTTGCCCTCTCAGCCATATTCGGTACTTCTTTTCTCATGTAGGTGTTGGAATTCATCGCTACCTCATGCGCAGCTTCGGCTGGCTCCAAACCTTCAAACTCACAGACTATCTGACAATCCTGGCAGCTTTCATCGGCGTCCTCAACCTTTCAGTAGGAACACAAGCTTTTTCACGAATTCTGTTCGGAATTGTAACTGGCATCAACACTATCTTGATTCCAACATACCTAACATCAGTGCTCCCAGGGTCAATGGGAGGTCCAGCTGGCACACTCAATCAGTTGTTTATCACAATAGGTATTTTCTTTGGTTTCTGGGTGGGCTTTATCGTTGTAGGAGAGGAAGCTGGTGACATGGGATGGAGGTTCATTGTCGGACTCCCCATTTTACCTGCACTTGTACGTCTACACACATCGCAAAATGTTTATCCGTAATCCTTCCTCCAATTAGATATGAAACCGTCGAGAGCATGATCGAGAACGGGGACGATGAACGACTTTAACACTATTTATAGCTCATGTATGAGGAAGTTACCGTTGAAGAATTCAAGGAGATGAAAAGACTGCCTGATGAAGACATTGAGGCTGAAAAGGCCACCTTCTTTGATCCAGTGGGAGAATCTCATCGCCGTCGTCTCTTTATGGCTAGTGGCATAGTTTTCTTCAATCAACTTTCAGGTGGAGCAGCCCTCGGAAATTTTGGCGGGAACACTGCCTTCCTGGCAGTCACTGATGGCTCACCCTAAGCTTTACTGTCAGTATTCGTTTACTTGAACCTTGTGCAGGTTATAGTAACTCTATTCGCGGGTCAGCTTCTCTAGAAATATGGTCGAAGGGCTTTCATGATGGAGGGTCAAAGAGTAATAATTATATCATTGATCTTGATTGCATTCATCGAGATCTTTGTACCTTCTCTGCATATTTTCACAGTCATTCTCACTTTTGTGCAGATGGTGGGCTTCAGTCTCTCATATGGGCCATGCTCTTTCCTAATAGGTACCTAAATACTACATGATATCTTCTATCCTTCTGTTTTGTTGTGGGTATTCATCTTCATTCACTCAATCTCAGTGACAGCCTTTATTTCTACTTTAGGAGCAGGAATCCTTTGCCTCATTTACTGTGCATTTCAGATATGGGGTTTCCTTTATATTTCTGGCTATTTAGTTGAAACTCAAGGCAGACTCAGACGTGATGTTTATTTCGACTTCCGTAAAGGCATATTCCCAAACCCTCTGCGCTATTTACAAGAAAAGTTGCGAAATGCTGGAGTTTCAAAATAACGAGAACATCATTAATAGCAGCGGCAAGATATCGAGCTACCTTTGGTGGACAAATCGGGTAGTCCACTGTCATGATCTTCAAGCCATCATCAATCACATTTTAAATACATTTAAATAAAATAATCAAATCTATTCTTTCATGATTTAAGAATCCTAACTGAACATGGGAGGCGCTTCATATGAGATACTTGCATCAATTTATACTTCACCCTCCTCTATCCAAGTTAGTAATCGTGGTATCATAAATATAATTATTAACTGCAGTATTACTCCGATAATAGCACAATATTTCCATCCGAAATAGTCAATAGATAGTGTATTTAAAGTTTTAAGCTCACCGATATTCCACACACTAAGCAACATTGTTATAAACATGCCAGATAGTCCATGCAGTGGAAAACTATTGATCAAAATATACAGTACCATATTTTTTAGGGTAATGATAAAGGTCGATGAAAACTGAGTAAATACAATCACAAAAGGTGATAGAGGAAAGACAATTATCATGCAGGAATATAGTAGCGATAGACATGCAAGTGCTAGGATCAGTGAGTATTTGCTGCCAATCATAGTAATCCATTAACCCATAAAAAAAGTAAGCCCCAGCACAGGCAGAGTTATCATGTTGGAGATTGAGTTTGACGTATCCCTCGAGAAACCTGCTTTAATAAGTTCGTAATCGTATCCCGCTTAATAAAATTTTAATCCTTGATAATACAGCAAAAAGAACAAAGCTAATCTACAATATTTTGACCGCAAGTGAAAGAAAGTTTTTGAGTATGAGATAATTTCCCATATTGATTTTTGATTGCCACGACGTTCGCAGTCGAGTTTCGTTTATTTAAACGAAAAGTGCAGGATGGCGGCAGTTACTACAAGTAACACTGCAATTCCTCTCATCATAAATTATGGGGTGGTTATACTGTGAGTGAGACCTATTTTATTAGCGAATTATTGAGAAGTAAGTTTGAGAAGAAAGAGACTACCAATTACTACACCAAAAGACTGAGCTACTGATTGTATCATGCTCGTTTTCTGAGGACAACGTAGTTACTTGATCGAAAGACTATCCAAAGAGATATCCTGAATTGTTATGAAGAACTGAGATATCATCAGCAGCATAGCTAGAGTTGCAGCTGAGGTTATGTCAGTGAAGAAGGAGCTTACTAGAAGGCAGATCGAGCACCATACTTGACTTATTATTATCCATGTTTTTCGTTTTCCATAGTCCAGACTGGTATACTTTTCGAGAAAGGGAGCTCATTAACAACAGGTGTACAGAGGATGAACTTGAAGGAGAAGGGTAAGTCTATTGTACTGAATAATGCCAACGTCGAGTACGAGGGCAGTTATTTGTACATATATGGCATAGTTAACCCTATCGAAGCCACACTCCCTTGAAGAAAGTACAGCATAAAGCATATTAGATATGACCTATTCAAGGACGAAGTTTCGGGTGGTGGTGGAGTAAAGGATCCGGGAATCAGTGAATCGGTTTACTAATATATTCCAAAATTATTATTCATAAATATTATATTGATACTGAATTTATCAAAGATAAAGAATATTCGGATAATATAATTTATTGGTTTGCCAGTTGCTATTTCCTATAAATAACATTGGTAATATTTGAGATCAAATAGGGAATCGCCCACTGGTCTGTTCATACCTGACTCTGAACTAATTGTCCTCGTCTTCATCAGCGGTGGGTTTATTTAGGTAGCAGCGGAGTGTGTTGATGATAAAAAAGAGAAAGGCACAACCCAGAATAGCAAGTACAACTATGAATACGATTTTAGTTGCTGAGTATGTTATTTTTTACTTTCAGTCATCCGTTGATAGGTTTATTAACTTATATCTAATTAATAATAAAATATCACTTCGAGGGTGATTTCGTTTGAGAAATCCGATTCATATATTTGTGCTTCCTTTTCCAGTATTGCCGATTCGTCTATTTTAATATTATACTATTTGACATTCTGTTGCTAGAATTCAGCTCATTAATCGTATTCCTCATTGTTTTATGTTTCCACGGACTCACTTCAACGATAGACTTATCAATGTTGCTGGAACTCATCCCCATTTTCGTATGGTACTTTAATTTTTAGAGGAGATAAGTCATCTTTTTTAAGAATTAATTACCTTATTGAAATTTGGCGAATTACTTCGATCGTTCGTAGATATCAACCAATTATTATAATCTTCTTTTTGCTTTTGAATTTGCTTGGCCTACTCGATTGCAACCATTTTGATGTTAATCTGAGGATGGTACTTTTTCTATAGCAGGATTTTATGTGGCATGCCATTGGCCATATGTTTTAGATTCATTGGGAATGAACTGACCTCTTAAACTAGTGTCATCTCATCCTTAAAGAAATCAATGGTTGTTCTAATTCAGGTTTATAAATACCTTCCATCTGCTCGAGGATTAAAACTAGAACCAATTTTTTTCTTCATGCTACTGCATTTTTTATTGATGAGGAACTCCTGGTTCGCTTTAAAGTTCTCCTTTTAAATTTGGGAGTAACGCTGACAAATTTGATCTATGACTTTGGTTTGATTGTTTTGAGAAAAGAGACTGTCAATGGTAGTGTTTTTAGGAAAGTGCTTGAAAGTAGGCTTGATTAACTGATAGGGAGTCATGTGGAATGGTAGAGGTCCCTCTAAATCAATTCCTCCGATGAACTGCGACATATAAAGAACAAGCTAGTAATTTATGGAAGAATTTAAGCACCAAAGATGAAATTTAGTCAAACTAATTTTATACACTATATGCAATAACTTATTCTGTATGAGGCATCAATCAATGAATTCCACTTTATAAACCTACCACTCTTTAGTAGTAAATCTCCCCTTTACATGGCCTACGAATGCTTGACTGGACTCAGGACTACGGCCGTATTTGAAGTTATTGTAGCTGATGGGAAATTATGCGTTAGACTTCTCCAAATTAGATTTGTCCACAATGCAGATATCGCAACATCCGAAAATAGGGCCTTTTTCGGGATTACTGGCGATTGCAAACTGGGCTAAATTCAGGTTGAATTTTTCTCTAAGGTCAACTGAAAAAATGAAGGAGGCCAGTGTCTTGTCAGCAGCCCAGTGTTTTTGGGTAGAATTCCAGGCCAAAGGAGTGTATCCACCTATTACATTTCCATACTCAGTTTCGACTAGAGTAAGAGTGGAAACAATGCCATCGCATTTTTTGTGAAACTCCTTTGCTGAATATTCGTGCTCGCTCGCCCGATAAAGAAGATGAAGATTTTTTAAGTTTTTCTTTTGGAATAAAGAGCGGATGTAGTCACTTTCCTGAGTTATTTTACTGTCAAATCCACTGATTCCAATAACAATAGAATTGTTGGTTGAAAAAGACATTTTTTGAATTTTAGGTTAAATCATGTATAAGTCCTTGATCCTGTCTATTGAAACTTAAAGATTTTTCATGGTCTTTTGACATTCCTCAATTGAAAAGTTTGTTTCCAAAGTTTTATCCTCATTCATAAAGAGCGCTGATAGAATTTAATTCATATATGCACCTGAGACATTATTGTAGTTTAGATCGTTAATCATGTTGATAAAGTTCATGGTTTCAGGATTGAAACCGAATAAAGCCAACCATCTTTTAAAATTAACATGTTCTTCCTTCACTTTTTTTATCAGATTTGAGAACAAATTTTACATTTACTCTTGAAGGGTAAACAATTCTGGTATCTTTGTGTTAGGATTCTCACAAATTATATTCTCCAACTCCGACCATAGCATCTTTTAACATTTTTCATGGAACAAAGCACACTCACTCCCGGTAGCTAGACCGTGCTCACACATGAAGGCTGGTTTGCGACACTGAGAATTAATGCAGATCATGTGGCATTGATGACCGTAAATACATTCTGGACAATTTTTTATTGGTTTGCTCATAATTAAATAAATGGTATTATGACCCAAAAAAATGGACTTATTGAACTGGTAAATGCCTATACTCTCGTCATAGATGCGAGTCCAACCAATTGAAAAAACATTAAATTCCCTCGTAATGTAATTTGATTCAAAATATCTTATGCTACTTTAGGGATAATATGATTTCAATAGAATAATTTTAATCAGTATGCTAATGTAAATGTCATGCAAAACTTTTACCACATTTGCTCTTATCCTTGATGACCTTCAAACGCTTTAGAAAGTCTTCATATTTTTTGAGTTCGATAAACTTCTCTTTATTTGTTTCCTTTAAAATGTCCTGCTTTTCTTTTTATAAATCATTTACTCGGTAGTTCAATTCTTTTGAGTATTGCAACAGTTCTTCTTTGGTCTTGGCTCGAATCTAAGAATTATTTCCGATTGCATTTATCTTATTTATCAACTCATTTTTCTAGTATTCTGTTTTGTCCAGCAACACCCTCAATTTTTAGCGTTGCTTCCTCTCTTCTTTGAGTTCTTCCTTAATTAATCGCATTTATTCTGAATCACTGGGCTTCTTGGAGAGTTCCTAAATTGTTTTGTTGACAACAATCAGCTATTATCTCAATTGCTTATTTTAAGCTTTAAGGGCGACAAATTTGTTCTTAAATGATTTAAAGGCTCCCTCTAATATATCTATCTTCTTGGACCAGTCTTGTTCGATGTTGATTGATCGATGAAAACCACTTCTCGATGAGTCTGAGGAAAAACTAGAGTTCTTTTCATTCTAGAGCATCAGGAGCATCTCCTTAATTTCCTCACTGTTGTCAGTCATACTGTTGTCTTGTGATAAATCCTCCAAGATAAGACTAACGCGAGCGGTTATTTCTTCCAATATATTCTCCAACTGCTTAGCCTTGTCAATCTCCGCTTTTAATAATTATAATTGGAGGTTTTGATCACCCGATCCTCCTTGTGTTAAAAGGCTTTTGCCTCTCTCCGCAGTCGTTTTACGCAAAGTATCTTCGAGTTTGTTGATTTTTTTACTAAGTTTCCGAATGTTGCGATCTCTTTCCTCAATGATCTGCAACAGATCTAGATTTACTCAACACATACTTCGCTCATCGAAATCCTCAGGGATCATAGACGATTTTTCTACTTCGAATTGTTTGTTTTTATTGAGATCACTTCCCAAATGCATATTGTAATAATGGATTGATAGTATATTCCGCTGCGATAAATGTCAAGCACTTTCAATAATTTAAAAGAATCGAAATCAATTCTCAATTTTCAACAATTCTATATATTGTTAGTCTTAATTAATCAAGATTAATTCTTTTATCATCTTTAAATCCGAATATATATATAAGTATCAAATATAATAATTTGAGAATGCGGGGAATGGGAAATCAATTGAAAATACCCCCTTATGATAAGCAAGCATCCAAGTCGAATTATTCTATAGATCTATTTTTTATGGAACTTAAGAATCGTATTGAACCAAATACGCTTTCTTTAAAGCAGCATCTAAGAAACTTTGTTTTTCAAAATTATAACGAAGAGGAACAAAAGAAAATAAGTGAGATGCTATAAGGATGGAGGGATTTCCCCTTAGCAGACTTGATTAAAGACGATCTAAATTAGAAAGATATCGAATACTATAAAAAGATACCCATGTTATCTGCAAGGGTTTTCTTAACAATTAAAAAATTCTTTGAAAGCGTCACCTATCGAAAATATTAGGACTATTTTAATTTTGAAGGAATTTAAAAATTTTTTGATTTCATCAGAAATAATGAAATAACTCTTTCTCACAATCGATATGGTTTTTAAAAAAAGGCTGTAAAATTTAGATACAGCTATGAATCATACGAAACAACTTCCACTAATAAACAGTCAATTGACTATTATTTGAAAATAAAGGAGTGGGCATAAAAATAAAATATTTAATTTATCACTAATCTGCTTTCCTTTCTGATCAGAATCGGCCTATTAATTGGGGACGAATCGGAGACAACTACAAATGTTTTCTTGCTTCAACTGGAACGCATTACAAAATAAGATCAGAGATAGATGTTTCTGAAAGACATAAGTAATTTATAATTTTAGTAAATCCAGAATGGTTAAATTACTGAGGATGAAGCCATGAAAATTTATCAAAACTATTATTTCTATAAAAATAAAAAGAAAGCTAGATATGATATAGGAGGGTTACAGAGTAAAATGGGTGATTATCATTTCTTAGAAGTAGTTCATGATTACATACAGTGGATGTTTCCTAATCACTATGGGTCTGCCTTCAATTCGTCTTCAGTCCCCCTTGGCTATACCGAAGCTTACCTCTTTCTAAGAGAAAACGATATTGGAATAACCTTACTTCGCTCTATTTACATCTTTTTTGATTTTATGGGTATCCGATTGAATCTTCAAACACTAAAACTCACTATTTGTTGTCGGAAAAGATTGGAAGATGTAATATTGGTCAATTTTCATAATCACCTAAGAATTATGAGAATCTTAGCATGCCTCTCTGTCACAGGATTTCGAAGATTAGCTTTAAATTTAGTGGACTTTCTGGATGTTCATACCAGCTCTAAGGGAATACTCTCTAAAGAGAGGCGATAGTTCTAAAAAAGCTGGGAAATATACGGATAAAAATATTTGTAAAAAGCCAAGCGAATGTGTTTCCTCTAAACTGAAGATTTTCCTTAAGATCATGAGATTTTGAAGACCACATCAATTATTTAACTCAATGCCGGGTAGTAAAAAACTGAAAAAAATTAGTCAACATCTAACAATATGTCGTATATTGCAGACCTCGATGACTTTAACAAAAAGGAAGTTGTAAAGAAATAAGAAGCTTAAAATGATAATTAATTAATTTAAGAATAATAGTCTGTTCCCATGGAATAGGAGAACATAACAGACCCAGTGATTACTGGTAAATAGGTGACATAAAAATCAGAGACTCTCAATCATAAACCTAAGGAAACCATCAATAATTCAGCAATTATTTAGGAAAAACCAGAGATAAATAAATAATAATTTCTGAAATCAGAATAAGGAAAAGACATATTAATCTAAATATAGAAGGAACCACAACCTATTCTTCAAAGCAGTCAAGTATCACCTCGAATATAAGTTGAAGAAAACATTTCGCAGATAGATAATCAATACTGAAGGAATTGATGATAAATATCATAATTAAATCATAAGCTTATTTATTACCAATATTATTATGTTCGAATCCATTGTCCTTAAAATCAAGAAAGATAGTTACAGGAAATACAGCGAAGCGTTTAGTTTTTTCCAGTCCAAGCCTATCAACATGATCATCGGGTCGCGGAAACTCCAGTATGTGATACATTTTCGCGATCTCGAATTCATGGGTGATTAGACTGAGTACTTCAAGCGTTATTACACTTCACTCGAAACGATAACGCGATTCCGAAAATTAATTAGTATTTTGGTTGTGAAATGAAGGAAAGACTATTACGAGATGAACATGACTCCCCCCATCCCCAATCTACTGCCAATTCATAACTACCATATTATCGAAACCAGGTACAAGAAGCATCTCAAACTTTGTATGCAGAAGGAGAAATCTATGGCTGAGCACAGTGACGATGAGCAATCAGGCAGTACCTCCGATCACTATATTCTCTCTCTCCTAAACTTAACTAACTTATCAGAAGACAGCAGCGAAAAAGAGGAAGACAGCGAGCACGACGTATCATTTCTTAGACTTAGAGTTTTGACAGCGAACCTCATTATGCATTCCATTTAGACAATTTAACTGACGATTTTTAATAAGGTTCCCGTACACGAATGAAAGATGAGTAAATCGATTTTATTAACCTTAGGGATATGGCAAATGGTTAGCTTGTGATTGATTTCAGAGCACGGGGAGAAGAAATGCCTTCTACACGTTTACTTTTATAAAAAAAGGTTCAAATGCCAACTGTCTCAATTGGGATTCAGACCTTGCCTTTGTAGATAGAATTAAAAAAATCAGAGTCAGGGAAATATAAAAACGAAGATCAAGTGGGCACCCCGCCTGAGTTAAAGAAATAAACTCTATGGTCTCCGGGGCAAGGATAGCTAAAAAGTAGTATACTGTTGACTGAGTCGATAGAGATACGTAAGTCGTAGAAGAAGAAAGAAACTTTTATGCAGTATTACAACTCCATTCCAGTTAAAAATCCGTCGAACATTCTCGAACGATACATAAAGCGCAAAAAGTGAATGATCATTTGCAACTTTTTAGGATAATTATCGACTTTAAATTTATCACTAATTATTTATTCCAGGGTAATGAGTGAATAATAATTAGCAGAACGAATAAAAATAATTAAATTAAATTGATTTTACATAATTTAATAGTTTGCTCGATATTCTTGATCATATTATAATAATACACTTCATGATAGTTGATCTCCTGCTCATCGTTGCAGCCATCGGACTTATTATAGCCATTTATAAAATCAAGTTTTCAAGCACATCCATTCAAAAAGAAATTTAATAAGCAGTGGTCACGACTGAAAAACTGAAAGAAACTGCAAGAGAAGAAGTCATTGATTTATAGAATCCTCTAAAAGAAGAAGCAAACTCCGATACTGCAGGTTGGCAAGGCGAGGACAGTAATTCTGAAGAAGATAGTGACGATGGCGAGGTCCTCGATGTACGAAAGCAACTGAGGAAATAACAGAAGCAAAAATAAAAGCAGCAACGAAAGTAGGCTCAGGAGGACTATCTGGAAATGCAGAAGCAAAAGCGATAAAAATATGATAAGGATACCGAAGAAAGAGAAAAGCAAGAATAAGAAAGAAGGAGAAAAGAGGATGAAATTGTATAACAGCTGAGGGAAGAGGAGCGTAAGCGCAAAGAGGAAGAATTCAATAAGTGGAAGGTAGTTATATCAATATTCAGGATATGTTCAGCGTCGAAGAAGTGGGTCAGCATAAACTATCAGAAGACGAAGAGAGGAAAAAGATATAGGCTCTTAATCGTTAGTTAATAGCAGTGCTGCGAAAAAATAAGTTGAGTCTGCTGTAGGACCTTAGCCACAAATTTAAGCTATCAACTAAAGACATGGTCAGTAAAATTCAAGAGTTAGAGCAAGCATCGTCAATTTCAGGCATCTTTGACGAGCGTGGAAAGTATTTAGTAATTGAGGGAGATGAATGGCAGTCTATTAAAAACTATATCACTGCTCGCGGTAGAGTCAAGAAAACAGACATCATGACTGAGTGTGCCAAACTTATCAAGATTCCAGATTACGTTGAAGAGGATCTGCTAGAATTGGTGAAAGAAGGTGAAGGAGAGCAGTGAACATGATTGTAACAGTCTAGTAATTGCTGAAAATGCATTGGCGAATATATAATTACCGATTTTAAATGGAAAACGTCACAAAGAGCATCATTTATGGGAATGTTTACTAAAACAGGTACGGTAAATTTCTACCTGTTTGTTCCTCTATCTCTGACAGGGGTACATAAAGTGACATTTAGCTTCTATTCAGTCCATTCTCGATTATTTGCATGACACTCCTCATTTTAAGAAATACAACAGAATTGCCTATGCCTTTAGAGTCTAGGAGGCCCCGATGGTTTTCATTACAGAGAAAAAAAATGTTGAAAATCAACATTTCGAGAGTTGTCATAGTGACGAAACAATTTAGGGTTCTGGAGAGAAACTTCTTTACCTTCTATAAAAATTTAGTAAAAAAAAACCTTATTTAGATATCAGGAATGTATACCTAGCTATTCTGATACAGCAATTCAATCCATTGCTACCTTTTGAGACCACCAACTACCGTGCCATTGTTTAAAACTGTAGATTGCTTCTGGATGAACTCTACAAGAAAGTCGTTGCGCTGCAAGACAAAGCTTAAATAAAAAGTTTCAGTGATTTGCTTTTACATAACAATCAAACAGCAAAATTAAAGAGATGCAATATCTCTGACAACACTGAGTTACCTACATTAACCGAAAAGAAACCTCTTTTGAAGGACCGACCAAATCATATCTACGCCAATGGTAAGCCGTAATTCCTCTCGCTTCCAGCAAAATCCTCTCAATCGTCTCTAATATACGAGATTAAGTTTCTGTGGGAAAGGTGTAAACTTATGAAGCAACAGTTTTAAAGTTTAACTCAGTCTTTGGATGAGAAAGAGATCTAACAATTACGGTATTTTGCAATGTACGATAAGAACCCTTTAATAAACCAAGTGATTCAGCTGATGGGAATTCTGCTCGGGGTCGATCGCAGTTACTTGATGGGATAATACAACTTTGATCTAGTTCGGCAAATGAAGTTTGAAATAGTAGAGGAAAGGACTTTGACAAAACTAGATGATTCTATAAAATCTAACCGCAAGTTAAACATTGACTCAATTATGAAAAGCAATCGTCCCATAGGTGTTATCTTTAGTCTCATTTAAATTAGAATAAAATTGTAAAAATAGAGATATTTAGTTCTAAAACCCTCAAACGAATTAGTCAGTTGATGGAGAAGGCTGATTTCAATGAAAAAGAGCTTGAAGAAGTGTAGCAGATTAAGAAGAAAAGTGAGATCGTCTCACCTGCAGATAAATCTAGCCTTCAATCATTAGGAAAAACAGAAAAACCCAGTTCCTCTGGCATTTCAGAGCTCAGATTAAATAAGTCTTGAATGGATCTCTATTTTTCATTAATACGGTATAATCATATATTGGATATAAATTAAAGTATTCTAATAACATTAACTGAATTCATATTTTATTTTTCTAAGGTACTTTTTAGTAAATAACTTCCACTTGACCAGTTGGTGGCAATCTGGCATATTTTATGGTTATTATTTTAATTTTTTATTCACTTTGCCAATGTCCAATCTACACATTCCAAGAATTGTGGGAGATACAAGCATTAATTCCCCACCATTCATTACTCTTTTAGTCTTCAAATCCTATCTTTAACTATTGATTTCTTTTATATTTAATGAATTATAACATTGTCTTGTTTTCAATGGGTTTCGACCATTTCCAAAATTATTCATCTGCCTTTAAGCTAAGTTAGCTATATCCGATGATGTGAGTGTACTCCTGCATGAAACTACCATCCTAATCACTGAGATAGAAAGGAGTGATCTTAAATTTCGTAATGACTTCAGATTTAAATATGACCATCAATTTCTGACAATCATATATTAAATCACCATATTTGTCTTTTTCATCCATTTAATTTAGATACTTCCCGATTTTATTATCATCAATTTTGACAAGATAGTCGATGCACCGCTCACACTATTGAGCTAAAGTATCGCGCAAGAGTTATTCAAGGTTGGCAAGTTGAAATGCATAGCTCACACTCCGATAATCAACTATGTTTTCTTCACCTTCTTCCCACATCACCTTCTTTCTAAAATTATTGCTCAAACTCATGACTACAAAATAGAGAAATTGAATTAATTCTGTTCTAATAATTTGTTTATAAATCTATTGACAATAATTTATTTAAATCATTAGAAATATATCGATAAATACTAAATTGATGTTTTAAACATTGTAATTACAAAAATTGTCCTTTTTTTATCACCTATAATATAAGATCAGCTAGAATTATCTTCGACAATCTGGAGAATCTTTTTACGCATTTTTTCAATAAGTTCACAGTCATCACCTTCTTCACTATGATTTATTTCTTCTTGCACTCGCATAATTCTGCCCAACAACTCCTTCTTTATATTTTCCAAGTTTACTAACTTTGCTTTTCTTGGCTGTAAGTAATTCGAAGTATTTTTTATCTCTTCCTGTGCCCCAAATCCCTCTAAAGTGGCTTCAAGATTATTCTGTTGTCCATTTTACTGAAGACTTCTCGAGCTAAGGATCTTTTTTAAAGTTTGCGCCATTGAAAGATAATCACGCTCTCTTCGTTTGCTGTATCGTTCGGGATCAAACTTTTTCCATCCCAACTTTACAAAACACACGCAAAGATACTTATAATTTTGCAGTACTTCGTATTCATTTTTAGGCTTGAGATACACTTTGCTAAGATCGACAGTTTTTTGATGGTAATTATGTACCACTTACAAGAAGTGATAACCAGTAGCCAATTCCTCGACTGATGACAGAAAAACGTTTTTCTCTTCGAGCTGTCCATTATACCATTCCAGTAACTATTTTTTGAGTTACATGCGCTATAACTAAATTAATCATCTTCTATATTAAGTGTGATACAAAGGATGATCTTTTTAAACAATCAAACAGGCGTGATAATTAATACTCTAATAATGGCCACCACCACCACCAAGTTAGTTTTTATCTTGATTATATAAATTTTAATAGCAAGTTTTGATGATTCCAACTTTGCGAAAACATGGTCTGTCAGATACTAAGCACTCACTGAAATACAGTACACTTTAAAATAGTGTTGAAAGGAAAAAAGTATATGAAAAAAAGAAGGAATCAGGAAAAGCGAAAAATATCAGGCAATTGAATGATCACGATAGTAAAAATAGTAAAGTTATACAATACAAAAATTCATATATGACAGTCCTATAAATGATGATTTAACTCGTTAGTTGCAAGCAAAAAGAAGTTTGCAGAACCAATGATCACGATCGTAATTTTATCAAGTTTATTTGCATGGAAGAGAACTGTCCTAATCGAGTAGGATGCTCCTATTGCTTCTTGGATGGACATCCATTTCATGCTAAATTAACTACTAATGCTTGCTTAAAAGATTTATAGGAGCTTAGATATACTGTCATTAATAGTCGAACAAAACTGAAGAGTGAGTTGCAGCAAAAGAAAGAGGATTTCTTGCACAAAATCGAGTAATAAATTAAAACTATTCGAGAGAAATTTTGCTCTAATCTTAAATATCTCCTGCAAAGAATCTAGGAATTAGTGGAGCTATCATTTCAATAAAGATAAACATTAGCTTCAGCTACAAATAATTATTCATCTGATATCAACTCAACTAGATAGTAAGATACAGGAATATTCGCCCAGGACGAAAATGATTTACTCATTCAGCGATTCATGCAGACTTGCAAATCAGATTTAATTAGCCCTATCAAGCAAGACAGAGTACAAAAGTATCCAAAGTCAATTTAGAGGAATAGTGGCTTGATAGAATGCACTAAATAGGACTAGTAAGCTCTGCTCATAAAGCTTAGTCGATTAAATATTACATACGTGAAGGAATATTTACGCCAGGAATCGATGCAAATCCAGTAATTTTCATAGCGACTGCAAATTTATGAAGATTATTACAAGGAGCTCGGTTGTTCATTGGAAGAATTGTTTTGTGCATTTAAGAGAGCCATCCCAACAGCCAAGAGTTTTAAGCTAAACCTCACTCTACCAGAAGTATTAGAGCCCTTTCACTCATTCTATTCTTGATTTTATATACTAAATCTAAAGAACATCTCCCTCGATAGTTGACTTACAATCTTCATATCTTCTCATTTAAATATATGAATACTCCAATTAAAATATTTTTGGTGGAAGGGGTTGGGGTTGGGGTTGGGGTTGGGGTTGGGGTTGGGGTTGGGGTTGGGGTTGGGGTTGGGGTTG
>Ga0302188_10000966_pt1 | contig 23452 bp, 11 predicted proteins | sample II_Bog_E2_1_FD_198783 | JGI IMG/M metagenome (GOLD analysis project Ga0302188, IMG submission 198783) | Peat permafrost microbial communities from Stordalen Mire near Abisko, Sweden - II_Bog_E2_1 | ecosystem: Environmental > Terrestrial > Soil > Wetlands > Peat | place: Sweden: Abisko...
CTTGACTTAGAATAATAGAGAGTTAAGTCTCACTCGATCAGTCAATCTCTTTCACCTTTCATATTGTGGCAGATATTTACTTTGAATCTTAAATTCGATAAGAGACCGATTAACAAATTAGTAGGCAATTATTAGCATCAAATGCCAGATTATAATGATGATGAATATTAATTCATTAAATGCAGCAACAGAATCATCATAAGATCAATTCACCAGTTTAATGATAAACTAATTTATAAGCAAGCGTCTAAAAGACAATTTGCTTCAATAGTTTAATTCATACCACATGCAAAGACCACAATAACTCACACTTTAATCTCAAACGGGTGACAATAAATTTTGGAAAGAATATTTGCGAGAAATCCTTGTCGAGTAAAATGAAATTAAAAAGATTTAAATTGCTAATTTAGATTTGGTCGGCGGTGATTTTACTGCAACTGGACGTAGCTGGGGAAACACTGACTTCAATGATGTTTTGGCTTAGATTTGTGAGTCGCATATTAACCCAAATCTTGGTTTCTTTCATCTTTCATGTACCAGAATATTCCTGAACTCATTTCATAGATTAACCACTTTTCTATCAGTCAATTGCAGATTTCTAACAAATCTGACCCTTGTGTGGACATGTCTTGGAGATGAGTCAATTAGCTTCATCGTCGGAGCTCAGTGGCGCTACATTGCTACATTTGTACTTGTTGCAAACAATATTACTTCTAAGGGGGTTAAGCAATTGAGAAAATGCGAGTGGAAATTTATAAAAATTGTTGACTTCATGGATAATCCCCTGAAAAACACAGGAGTTGAATAACTGATTAGAGTTAATTGGAAAGGACTTACATAGCTGTGTATGAGGAATGTCGAACTAACAGATGATGGAGTCAAAATACTGCAGAGGGCCCAGTGGCCGAAGTTAATTTAACTCAATCTGATGGATAATAAATTTACTCACGAAGCCGTGCCTCATATTTTGCGCTCTAATTGGAAGAAACCAATCTTCATTACGTTTAATCAACCACCTAGCTGGGAACCAAACAACGGAAATAGATAGTATTTAGAAAGAAAAACAAATAAGGACTTTATATCTTTTGGGAGAGATGATTGGGAAGATTAGGGAAATTAGTGATGAAGTATATCCTTTGTATACTTTTACTAAATTTTATTTAAAAAAATGGAGTTCGGGATTCTTAAAATATTCAGGATCTTTATCGATAAATCTCTTCAATAAAATTGATACAACTCAAATTAAATTAATTCGCGCAAGCATATTCGCATGAGAGAGCAACTCTTCTTCGCATTGAATAAAAATGATCACTCATAGATATCTCTATACACACTTTTAATACTCTTTAATACTAGCTTCATAGGTCTCAATAAAATTGCTAAAATTTTTCTTGTTCTGTCTTCATGTTTCTTGAAATCATTTTGATTTGTACTATCTGACAAAAAAAATTGACATTTTTAGATGTGAGAAGATTATCAAGATGCAAATTATAAACCAAGTAACAGCGACAAGAAGAAAGAAAAATGTTCGTATTGATTTTAGGTCTTTAAAGCTCTACTCTTTGAAGCCGGCAGTAATTTATCATTGTCAATGTAATTATTATTGTTTCCTAATTTTATAAATTATTGAATATATAAATTATCAAATGAATTCATATATATATAATTATTACAAATGGAAAAAAAAATCAAATGAATTTGGGAAAAAAATTGTTCCATTAGAACCAAAAAGGCAAATAATTTTGAATGTTGAGCACTATTCTTTTCAAGATTATGTTCGATAATGTCAACAATAAAACGAATAAGAGCCAATCAACAAAAGTAGTAGTTTAATGTGAGATATTCAAAAAGCGGGGTCTCAAAAAACATTTCAGTTGGAAATGATGGTTAATTTCAAAAACTTAAAGATTGGAAGTTTATTCATTGTTTGGAAATTCCCTATCAGATCAAATTTTAATTACAAGATTTGATAGGAATAAAACTAAAAGAGCTTCGACTCAAGTCTTCTTATTAGAAACCAAAAATATATAACTGCTTCAAAGAGGAAGATATTGCCGCTGTTATCAGTGGGATCATTTATTTGAAAGTTTTTGAGACCCAATATTCGAGTTATTAACTTCTGGGAAAGATACAAAAACCAGACAGATTAGTCTAACTCACCATATTATTTATGGTAAACGCCCCCCCAGAAATATTGATTTACGTGAATATCATTGTCTAAAAAAGTTCAGTTTATGGTTAATATCAAATAATGGAGTGAAAGTATAAAACCACTCAATATCATTAATATTGCCTCCGGTCCTTACCAAACTCTAAGTTGGGCCGTATCTAACTGAAGACTCCCTAAAAAAACTGCCACATACTCTCAAATATCTCAAGTTCAGAAGAAAAGATTTCGATAGAATTCATGTTCGAAATGTAAATAATGTATTAGTTAGATGGAGATGTTATAGTAAAATAAAATCTGCAAAAATAACCAACAGTAGGAAATTGTGGAAAAAGTAATACTCCGTGAAATGATTCAATGACTTTATTAAAATTAACATTTACTTTATTTATTTTTGTTTAAATATCAGATCTGTTCATTCTCGTTTGTGTGATTACATATTTTAAAGAGACCAGCACATGTCCATTCTCTCAGTACGAACAAAAAACATAGAAGAATTCGCATTATGAGGGCATCACTCAATCTATTAAACTCTTGAAGAGCCAAATCTAGGAGGAGTCTTGGCAGCAGCAAAACCAGTTTTAGCTCATCAATCTTAAGCTGCAGATGATCCAAAAGTAGACGTATTAATCCTAGTTATCTCTCCAAAAATATGGTTCAACATTCAGTATTTAGAAAAGTAAAGCCATAACAGAGTCGACGGTTTTATCGATTCTGTTAAGAAAAGGCTGAAAGAAATATTGAAAAATTATAATCAACACGAAGCTACGGAATAGACCGAGAAATAATTAAAATAACTTAATATTTGCAAGGAGAGATTAGTAAGGATCAGCAATAATATCCACGCTTCACTAGCGTAAAAAGTAGAAAGGCAAGCCGACGCCCTTCTCCAAAGACTATAGCAGAAAAAGCAATAAAGCAAGGCAGAATTATCAGAGTTGCAGTATATTCTAAGCAAAGAGGTCGAGTTGACAAGAGTAAAGCTGAGATAGAATGAGTAAGCCAATTGTCTGAGCGTCTATGTTGAAGTGCTGATTGAGCTTCGGGCATAAATTGATAAATCCATCGCCTGCCTTCGAACAAAAAGAAAATAGCGGAAATAGAAATTCCTTAGTTTGCTGTAGACAATCATAGTGAAATGCAAATAAAATCACGAATAATCAAACAATAATGATTTACTCTCAACTTACAATCACTGAGACGCATTAATCATCTTTCTGAAGTATGAAAGGTTTCGATAGATTAAAATTCCGATTGAGGTGGCCATGATGCCCGTGTAAAGCACAATCCATCTCTTCATTCTCTTTTTACCCACTCCCATCAGTCTCAGTCCCCACTTGAACTCACTGAAGAAAAGCAGCATTAAAATCACGGCGAAGATAAGTGTGAATTTGAAATGGCGAGACTATGTTACGAATAAATTACTTCCTCAGCCAATTTTACCTTCATCAGCGCGGCTATTTATTGTCGAATTGATTAGAATTTTTAAAGATTTGGCGTATACTCCATTTACGACTCATACCCGAGTAGTTCGGAGAGATATGTTTCGGCCTTTTTCTGGAGAGATTGGTAGAATTAATAAATATATTGAGTTTGATTTCTCATGAAGACTCCTAACTCAGCCGCATTAAAAATACCTCCTTCTTATTTTATCTTCTCAACTATTGTCGATCGAGTCACTCTCTGAACTATATTTTCCCAGATGAAAGGTAGATATTCGTTTTTCTGAGTTTTGTGCTTTTCTTCTAGTTCCCTGATAATCTTGTTCAATTTTTTTTCATCAAAAAGCAAGGCCTTCGTTTGTCTGTCAACTTATTTATTCAACTCGTCTTCCAATTAAATTTTAAACATGTTTTGGAGATGCTCAATAAACTGGTCATATTTGATATCTTTACTCTCAATCTTGACAATAAATCTCTCAGCCAGCTTACTGCTGTCCTTAAATCCATTGACGATGATTTTGTAAGTTTACTGCAGCTGTCTTCTGATTCTCATCATACTCTTTTTGAACTCATTCACATTTTATTTTTGAATAGCATCCAATTTCGCTTAGTATTCCAACTCAATCAGCCGATCCTCTTACTTGGGCAACAATTATTAGGTGAAATATTTGTTTTGGTGGTGATCAAAGAGTTGGTTGATTTCGCCTAAGTATGACTCTATTTCAGCCTGTTTGATATGTTTTGGTTTTGAGTTCATAAAGTAGTTTATTTCCTCCTTGACAGCTGCCTATTTTAATCTTGAATAGCTAGTATATTTTGCCAAATCTTTAACTGAGCTAAGCCACTCCTCCATATGCGATAAAGTTTCACTTTTTATTCTCTCGAGGGTATAATTTCGCAAGGCATCCTCCGCCGTCCTTAGGTCAATTTAGCTTTATGAAGAAGTAACACTCTCCCAAAGATGTTTTACATACACCAATTTATCCTCGTCATTATAGTAATTCAGATTTGATTTTTTAGTGTTGGATATCATCCGAAGAAGATCTTTGCTTTATTGTTTAAACTCTTTTTGGTTTTCCTCGAAATGGCTCATCATAACATAATTGAGTGTAAACTTTAAAGTCGATTTTTTGGATTCAGCTTTAATGATTCCTAGCAGATGTGAATTAAGCTCATTTTTGAGAATAGTCCTATTGGCGTCTTAGGTGCAATCTCTCACAACTACGATAATCTTTCGCTGCTGCGAGGCGATAACTCTCTATGAAGCTTTAATTATAGCCTTTAAGATATGACTGTGACTGGCTTCATACCTACCGATTTCATTCATCCACATATTGATAATCAACACATCCGAAAGTGCCAAGCAAAAGAGAGCTAATTGTTTTTCATACATCTTAAACTCTGGCCCTCTTTCTACTGAATCAAAACCCTCAGTATCGATTACATTAAACCCATTAATATTCTGCAGCCAAATGCCCTTCGTACAACGTTATCGAGCAATCAAAGTATCTAGAACAGGAAAATTCGTGCCAAAAATAGTGTTTAGTAATGTACTTTTTCCTGAGCTCTGAGTGCCAAAGATGGCTATATTGGCATTGGCGGTGGGAAAGGAAGAAAGTTCTGGACTGTATATTTTGATTCTTACTTGAGAACAGAGTCCTCGCTAATAATGCTGATCATTAATAAGTAAATCTAATATTTTTAATAAGATTGTCAACAGTTTTAGTCATTGATTATCATACACCATTATTTTTAAATCAAAGATGAGTTTCCAGAATGAGAATATTGGCATGATGGACGAGGGATATTTCGTATCCAGAGGAGAAATACTTAAGTGGCTCAATGATCTCCTTCAAGTAACTCAAATGTTTTACTATAGCTAAACCTCACAAAGATCGAGCAATTAGGATCAGGAGCTGTTTACTGCCAAGTTATAGACGTGATTCACCCGGGAAAAATTTCTTTAAACAAAGTCAACTGGAAAGCCAAGAACGACTACGAATTCATCAATAATCTCAAAATACTGCAGGAATCTTTTAGCAAAGTAGGAATCAAGAGGCATCTCGAGGTATAGAGGTTAATAGCTAGGTTGAAAAGCTTTCCAAAGCCAAATACCAAGACAATCTGGAGTTTGCGCAATGGCTTAAAAGATACTACGATCTAAACTGCGGAGACAGAGGCAATAATTACCTAGCTGAAGAAAGACGTGGAGGATTTAACCCTGATTTCGGATTTGCTTAAAAAGTGGTAATTCCCAAGACATACAACTCGACTGGAGTCATGATCCCTAAAAATTAACTGCCTGAAAAAAAATAGACAGCGCAATAGGCTCTTCCTGTGCCTAAGAAAATAATATCTACAAGCAACGTTCCATCAAAAAATCAGAAAAGCGAGCCTCGTCCTAAAAAGGTGGAGAAGGAGAAAAAGGTGGAGCAATCTGTAAACATCCAATAAGAGAAAAATAACAAAAGATAACAATAACTGTTGATGAAAGTTAAAAGTATGGAATAAAAATTATTGATGATTACCGATGTCCTCAGCTCAGAGGAAAGTTCGGACGTTAAGGTGGAAATGATTTCCTTATTGGTTAAAGACCAACAGACGGAGAAGCAAGAAGAAATTCTATGATTATATTCATGCAATCTCAAACCTCTCAATTATTGGATTCAACTATTAAGAATTCATTTTTGATGAATTCTAGAGAATACGTAATATCATTTATCAGGAATTTTATTCGCCTCAGTATTTTCCTTTTTTCCTTTAACATCATCAATTGCCTTTTTTATGGCTTCTTCCGCAAGCATTGAGCAGTGCAATTTGACGGGAGGAAGTTTCAGATAATTAGCAATATCACTATTTTTAATCTGTAAAGCCTATTATACTGTCATTCCTTTGATGAGCTCAGTCACGTATGAACTCGAGGCAATGGCAGATCCGCATCCAAAAGTCTGTATTAAATCATGATAACCTTGAAAACAGCCTTTTATATTGTTGTACCGTCTTAGTTTAGTTCAATCTGCAACTTCATCACATCTCCACAAGCTGGAGCTCCAACTAATCCTGTTCCGACATTCTTTTTGTTTTTGTCCAGCGAGCCAACATTACGAGGATTTTAGTAATGATCAATAACTTTTTCGTGATAGGGGGCAAAAAGGGTTGAAGTCAATCGAAAAGGCATCCTTGTGAACAATTTAGTTAACATTACTTTGGATCAGAAATTAAATGATATCATAGTGCATAAATTATAAACCCCCTTAACTGCCAAAAAACTTCCTTTGGCCCATTCATAATTATTCGAAAAATATGAGAGTAATACATTAAATAAAAAAAAATCCAATTTTAGCCTCGTCAAGATTTGACTATTAATTGACTTATTTATAATTACCTTCAATTAATCAAATGAATAAGTAGAGCCAAAAAAGAGTAATATAAATAAATCATGCGCTATCGGGTATCTACGGATAGCCTATAAAAAGTACAGCCATTAAGATTAACGATGCCCGGTAAACGATTCATTATGCAGGAAATAAATCTTAAAAAAACTTGATCGTAAAAAGAAACTATCAGCCATCATTTACGATGAACTGTATAGCTACTTAGAAAAGTTTCCGGAAGAGGTATCTATTTGTATATCAAGAAATCAGGACTCAATCAATAATTTGTGAAGAAGAAAAAAGCAAGAATGTCAGAGTTTTAGGAAAGATATATCTATAAAAGTCCTAATATACTACAGGAAAACAAAAGCTTGCTGACCCAAGGAGCCAAAGCCTAACTTTAGCACCTTTCTTTCGCATTTAGGCATCTTATTGAGCCAATGGAGTCCGAGAGTTCTTCTTCAAAAGATTGATTTCCGATGTTCTTTCATGAATTATTAATTAATTGTGCATATCAAGATTATGATGCTCAAGTATTTTACGTTAAAATTAATAATTTCAGTTAATATTTCATGAAGCAATCCACAAATAAATACAGACGGTGTGCAAATTGCCCACACTCCACCATGCATGAGCAGAAATGCTGCTGTCAAAGATCCTCAGCTTCCACTTTGAGAAATAGAGCACTGACATCCCGCCCTAAAAAATAACAATCAACAATCGATAACTCTTCCATCGTTAATACCACAATTCCGACTTTAATGGCCGAGTTTTCAGCTCTAAGGACTTAAAATAATCATCTAAAGCGTGAAATAATGAATGTCTCAGCCTTTCTCAAGGATGAGCCTCATAGTTCAATAAGCACTAGTCTCAATGAGCCTTCCATCAATGAAAAATTATTCATAGCTAATAAAAATTTGAAGGAATTGCTGATTGAAGTTGATAATCTCTCCAAAATAAACAAAGAACTTTGTGATAGGAATACTCATCTAAGTGAGCAATGTGAAGGTTTGAAAATTCAAACTCGTGAAATCGAGGGGTATCTCGATCGTTATAAAAAGAAATGCAGGAAATACAGCAAAGCTTTTGAGTAACTGCCGAATCGCTAAGAAATTAGGGAGATCATCAAACAAAAAATTGACTTATAAGAATAGAATAAGTCTTTAAAGGAATAAATTCGTTGTTTGAAATTTGAAAACAACAATTTCAGTATGATAGGTAACCTATCTCCGGAATGGGTAGCACACACTAACAACAAAATAAACAAAAATTAGCATAATGCAATAAAGGCCGAAGGACCGCATGAAACAGTTCGAGAGGATGAGCTTTAAATATTCAAAAAAAGTTTGTCATAAACAATAAATTTGTTAAAAAATGAAAGCAGTCATTTTAATAGTGTTATGTTTGACAACGTTGGAAATATAGAAATGGTAGGCTTGGAATAACTCATACAGAATTTAATTTAAACCTACTCCGACTCGATATTTGGCCACTTTTCCATTTTGATAAAGGAAATTAACAGAAAAATGAATACCTATGAAAAAAAGATTAATAATCTAACTTCAAAGCTCTAAAATTTTTTAATCATATTTCGCAATAAAAAGATGAAAAAAGTATTCCCGACTACTATTTCCTTTATGAAAACTGACCGTAGACCTGCAACTGATCTCACCAACCGACTTTGATGTTTATAATTAATTTTATTGATTGAAAATCTCTCGAAGTTTAACTTCCTAGAGTCTTTGACTGATAAAACTAAATTTTAATGATTAATGATCAATGTTTTCCTAATATTATCAATAAAATCAGTAAATGGCTGAATAGAATAATTTCAGCAAGCCATATCTCTTACTATTAGTTTGGGAACTATCACCCGTCCCAATTTTATTATATTATTTTGCTTATCCGCTGTGAGGTCTTCATCAAATTAGGCTTCATCATCTTCAGTATTAGATATATCCTTTTGAGTTATCTACAACTTTGAATATGTTTCAATATGTTTTTTGCTTTTTGTCATCATAAAACTGTACGGTTAACACAGTATCTAAGAACCAAGAACTTTGCCTAATAATGCCTTCCAATGCAGAAAGTTGGCCTCTTCATTGTAATTAAGATTTATGATGTATGTATAGAAGTCTATAAATACTTTTGGCATTTTCTTTCCAATCAATTCTATATTTTCCTTCATCTTTTCTTCTTGATATTAAAATGGCAATTTGTCTTTTAAAAAAGCTCCTTGAGTATATAAATCTATTAAAATATAGCATAGTGACTCCAGATCATCCTTAGCACCGATATCTAAATAAATAAACAATTTACTTCTGCCAAGATGCATGCCTATCGAACAATACTTGGAGTACATTGGCTTTACTTGCGTATTACGTTTCTTGAGAGTAAAGCAATTGAGAAGAAACAGCTAGTTTTTTTTAGGACTGCAGTCGAAGACAATCAAGTCAGGATCCAATTATCCACTCACGAGTTTGGCATTATTCATTCTTTCAATAAGCTTAATCTTTATTATACTTATAATACCATTTAATATAGTAGATGCAATAATTATTTTTAAGTTAATGAGGCCTTTATTCTCTAAAACATTGTTCTTAGAGAGGGCCCGTACTTTTAATGAACCTAAAAACAATATGTGGTATTTTCCACTTTCTCTTCTCCTGACCATATCACTCTTGGACAAAGTTGATTTCTAAAAAGTTATTTCACTTTTTTCGACATTTTAAAATCATTTTCAGTCTATGATAATCGTAGATTTACTTATTTGCAATAGATGTTAACCCATTTTTATTTTAGCACATCTATTCCTTTATAGAACCTGTAGTTTTAGTTTCTCTCTTTGAGAGATTTCAGGTAATAGTGCCCATCAACAAGGACTTACGATTCCTTCGAGTGATTTTCTTAGAAAGGCTCGCGAAAGTGAGCCCGATGAGTTGAATTTTTCATAGAGTATATTTTATTGGAATAACTTCTATAGAAGAAATACCTCTTAATCAATATTATATAGCTAAAAAACTGTTTATTCAAACTACCCTTGATAATAAATCCTCAAATCTATTCTTCTCTCAAAATGACAAATTTTATCTAATCACGATTCATCTACAATTTTCAGCCGTTTATTTCAAAAGGAAGAAATCATTTGTCGAGAAAGGAGTTTTATGTTTTGAATAAAAGGATTATAATTTTCGTATTTTTTTATAAGTTTGTGATTTGGAGAGGAGTTTAAATAACGTTATAAAGTTAGATGTTTGATTTCCTTTCCAAATCATTATATTATGGCTATACGCATTTTGTTTAAGCTTTAAAGAATTAATTTTCAAATAATCTTCAAAAAACTTTATAACTGCAAAATGAGAAATATTATGCTTATAGCAGAAATATTTTTTTTTAGCGGAATTATATTTCAGCCTTAATTGATAACATCATATGACTTAGAATATTTTTGATTACCGAAGCCACCAAGTTCAATACATGAATTTTGTTTTAAGCTAATTTGTCTATATTTTTACTCATAAAACTTATTAGAAAATTTAATCCGAAAGTTTTTATTCAGTTCGAAATTGACTTATATAATATTTGCTACAATATTTAAGAGTTATGAATATAGCAAAGTTGATAAAGAGCTTAAAGATATTTGAATTATATTTAAATCTATGGTTAATTTTACTCTCAAAGTTGGCAAAGAGACCTTTGAGATCGAGCATACTCATGATTAAAGTTACTAAGACTTCCAGGCAAAGGTGTTTGCACTGACTGATATTCCTCCCAAAAACTTGAAGATTCTATTCAAAGCAAAAATGATTAAAGTAATTCTTTTAAAACTTAGGATAACTAAAGTCTCCTTGCACTGGCAGAGGGAAGCGCTCTGATAGTAATGGGCACCAAAGCTGGTAAATAACTGAAGCAAACTAGTCTGCCTAAAGTTGAGAAAGGAATGGATATTGAGTAAGACTTTACCATCCCTCAACGTTACGGTCTCGTCAACATTGGAAACACCTGCTACATGAATGCAGCAATTCAACTGCTTCGAAATATACCTGAACTCAATGACTTGATTAAAAAATTTAAAATCACTAATGTACAAATTGCTTAAGATAGAATGAGAATATAGAGCAAGGCATTGTCAGGGGTCTCAGCGTAGTTTTTCAATCACTGTAAAAGAAAGATTATCGTCCTGACATATTTGTTGCACAATTTCTTCAATCTCACCCAGATTACTTGCCATTAGGTACTCAGCATGACTCTGACTAATTTATGCAAGAACTTCTCGGATTAATAACTCGAACAAATCCTGAAATTTCTAAAAACATTAAAACTTTGTTTTAAATTGAGTTTGTGTAGGTGACGAAGAATTTATAAATTGAAGAAGCCCCAAAGGTTGAAGTAAACTCATCAACAAAGCTATGCTGTTCAGTGGGAGGAGTGGAAAAATAACTAAAAATTGGAACTTTAAATGAGAGTATTAAGTTAAGTCTTGAAACCAAGTTGGAGAAAATTAGTATCATTGATGATTTAAATCATAACTATGAAAAGACTACAAGGTTCAACACACTTCCTCCATATCTTCTTGTGCAGATGGTTAGATTCTTCTGGAAGCAAGCTTCTGATCTCCCTCATTCCAAGCCAACTGCCGCAAAGATATGCAAAAGCATTAATTTCAGTCAAAAGATTGATATCTTTGATTACTGTTCCGATTAACTTAAGAATAAGCTATTAGTTGGTCGTGAAGCCATGTAGGAAAACAAAAAAAGAGATGAGGAGTAATACAAAAAGCAATATGAAGCATATAAGGAGTCAGTGGGCGGTATATGTTAAGCTATTTAGAAACTAGTCGACCGGAAAAACGATTAATGGAGGAGTTCAAGGAAAAGTGGAAAAGACAATATAAAGTGCTGAAGGAAGGACTGGAAACAGGCTATTATTAATTGATCGGAACAGTTACTCATCTTGGAAACTCTGTGGAAAGTGGTCACTATATGGCTTGGATTAAAGAAAACGAATAAGAGTGGACCAAATACGACGACAATACAGTCTATCAGCAAGCTAGTTAAAAAGTTGACCAGCTGCGAGGTGGCCAACCAAACTTGTAAATCGCATATGTCTTACTCTTCCGAAAAGTGTTTGTGAAACCGTTATGATCTCTAATGACATAGATGTTAAATTTATCAAATTGAATGCAATCTATTCAGTTGTTGATGAGATAAATAATATAATAGAATGTAATTTGAGAGGACTCAATGGAATGTACAGGAGTTAGTTTTAACAATCTGCCAGAAAATATTAAACAGATTATGATGGAGAAAGCAAAGCCAAAACATTAAGACTATGCTCCATATTTCGGACAAACTTTCGACTTGGCAATATGTGATATCAAAACTATAATTACTGATTTATCGTAATTGCTATTTTCTGTCTCCATCAATTTAATGCGATCGTGATGCACTTGAATCTATCGTTGCTTCAACCACAACCTATCTTCATCCTGCCGTATATTCTTGAGGAGTACAAGATTATATTTTGCTTGAAGAGATATTTGAACTTGTAAAAGTCAAATGCCAAAGATGATGAATATCATACGAAATCAGCAGAATCTTATTTTAATTCACCAATTTAATGACAAACTAATTTATAAGCCAACTTCAGAAATATAATTTACTTCAATTTTTTCGTTCATAATACATGTCAGAATCATTATAACTCAAACTTAGCGCTCACGAAGTCGGTAATTTCTAATGGAAATGTTATTTACGAAAAGAATTTCACTATTACAATTCAATTAAAAGTATTTTCATTACTAATAAATACTATTATGGAATGGCATTAGATGGTTAGTGGTTTACTAATTTCAATTAGGTGGTGCTTGAAATTTGTGAATGCCACATCAACCCAAATATTTATGAATTTTCTTTTCAGTTGGGTCGGATATACTTAGATGCATTTTGTAGATTAACCACCTTCCTATCAGACAACTGCAGATTTATAACAAGTCTGTGCCTAGAGCGGACATACCTTGGAGATGAGTCAATCAATTTAATAGCCAAAGCAGAGTGGCGATACATTGTTAATTTTTAATTTCGTTATAACGGTATTACTTCAAAGGGGGTGAAGCATTTGCGAAAATGCGAATGGAAATTCATAAATACGGTCGCTCTAAGTTGTAATCCCTTGAAAAACACAGGACTTCAGGAATTTATTAGACTTCATTGGAGAGGGCTTAAATATTTAATTTTAGTAGATGTTGGACTAACCGATGATGGAGTCAAAATATTTGCAAGGGTTCAGTGGCCCGAGTTAATCTGGCTTGATTTGAGCAAAAACTAATTCACTCACAGAGCTGTGCCTCGCATCTTGTAAATTAATTGGAAGAAGTCAATGTTAATTATGTTCGATCATAAATATGCTCCCAAAAAGATTAAAGGAAATTTATAAAATTTAGAAAGAAAACCAAATCGGGATTTTATATCTTTTGGGAGCCGTGAATGGGAAGATTAATAATTCTAGTGATGAAGCATGAATTTATTTATCTTATAAGAATTTTATTTTATATATCAGTTTTAAAGTATTTGACAATTATCGAATTATAAAATATAATTTCAATGACTTCAATTGTAATTCAATTTATTTGTTAAATTGCAATTCTTTAGTTTTGTGTAGTGTCTATGTCTCGCTTTCTTGGTATATTGCCACGCCTAAAGCATAAGAATTCCACCATTTAAATAACCATCAATATTTAATTTGAACTGAGGAGATATTAATAATGTATTTGTTAAGCAGGTTTCATTTTTTTTGAGATTGGATGTACTGCATTTCTAGAAACAAGTCGATCTCTAAATTGTTTTATAGAAATATCTTCTCGTGTTTGAACTCAATAATCTTCAAATATATTGATTAATGATTTGGAAATAAACTGTAAATATTTTTTACAAAGAGAACATCAGGGAATAAAGAACATGCATAGGCTGTTCAATCAATTTTTCTATTTTCTCTTGGCTTTAGTAAAATTAAATTATTGAGGCCAGTGGAAATATGTCTAAAAGTATGATGTGATATGATCAATGAGCCCCAAAGTATTGATACTTTTTTTTAAACTAATATATTTAATTCTCTTACTATTTACTACTGTGAACTAAACTGCAGTCTTTTGATAAAATTTCAGTGCGAATTGCATTTTTATTTAGTTCACCATTATATGAATGATAAAATCAAATCAAGTCAACTTGTTAAGATGACGAAAATTCTTATGAATAAGATGTTAATTTGCTTAAGTCTGTTGCCAGGATAACAGGTGACATCTTTGTGTTTCACTATATTTCAGTTTTGAAACGAACTGCTTCTAATTTTATTGCTTGAAATCCAGTATAGTTCTAATTATATAATCTTAATCATGAACTCATCAAGATTTTTAATCATTAAAGAGGTAATTAATCAAAATAAGGGAAAATTTAATATTTATAAACTTGAAAACTTATTCGGTTCTTGTCTTACTTCTAAGATTATGAGAAAGTATGAGATAAGCAGTTAACAATTTTTAAAGAAATATATCAGCATTTAGAAAATGTAAAAGTTAAATTACCTAGATATTAGAAACACAAATCATCTTAAGAGGTTGAATGGGTTGATTGCTAGAGAAGACTCTTTATCTGGTTTAGTCTTTTGTTTTGTAATCATCTTAACAAAAATTACAATGATTTAGTAACTATTCAATCATTTAGACTTAACAACAGTGGCAACAGCTCTCTTTAGTCTTTTTCGACAAAAATATTTTGGATTTGAAGTATTAAACTTTACAAATTCAAAAAAATGTCATGAAGGCTCGTTGGGCTCGGTAAGAGTAAAATATATTGGAAAAAGCCGCAAAGTAAGAATTTATTAATGAAGAGATGGCAAATTAGGAAAATGGAATGATATTTCTCACTAAATTTTCTTTAGTACTCAAGGAAAATATTTTAAAGCTGCCAAACAATGCAGATAACATTGGCTAAACCACCTTGACTCTAGCAAAAAGAAAGGAAACTGGACAAATGAGGAAGACCTTTTCCTTTTATAATGTGTTAAAACTAATGGATATGGGTGGTCTAATATCAGTCGCTTGTTTAATGGTACCCGTACTGATCACATGGTAAAAAACCGTTTTAATATATTAATCAAAAGAATATTCAGTCAAAACAAATAATCATAAAATGACCACTAGATTCTCTAAAATCTCATAACAGAAGTTAAAAGAAGTATAGATTTAGGGGAACCTAACTCATCACCTAAAAAGATCATTAATAGGAGGACAATAATAAAAAGAGCATTGTCCTCCAATCGAACTAAAAATGGCAGATACGCTCCTTTATAAACCAAAAATTAGGTGAAATAAAATACTTCAATTTTCAATTAGAGCCATTCTATCTTTCACGAGAATCAGCATCAAAATATATCAAATCAACACAACTAAAATAATACTTCTGTTGACTCAATAATTAGTCCCTTTCCTCATCCAATTTACACCGTCAATCTTTGTGATTGGTATTCATGGAATGGTTTGAATCTTGAACTACCAGAATACTTCGCCTTCAATCATTTGAGCCAAAATTATGTGTGCACTGAACATGAAATAAAATGATATTTATCTGCGTAATTATAGTTAAATCAATTAATATCCTCAATAATGTTGAAGCATAGTCTTTACCTTATAACTGGCAACGTATACTTGGATTCATTCAGGCTAAAAAGCTAGAAGAGTTTAAACAAATATTAGGCAAAGAAGTGGACTTTAAAAATTAGAATGTTGACCGTACTCTATACTTTATCTAGTTCCAGAATTACAGGGAGAACCAGAATAAGTTGCCAGCTAAAAGGCTCTCATTGCATTTAAACAGTGCAACAAACCAGTACTCGTCGAGGACACATCCCTTTGCTTTAATGCATACAAAGGACTGCCAGGACCGTATATTAAATGGTTCCTCAAAAGCATTGGTCCAGAAGGACTGGCAAAAATGGTAGAACCTTTTGAAGACAAAACCGGATATGCTATGTGCATCATTGCTTACATGAATAAAGATCTTGAGAAGCCTAAACTGTTTATCGGAAGAACTCCAGGAAGAATTGTTGAACCCAGAGGAAGTCGTGATTTCGGCTGGGATCCTGTTTTTCAGCCTGATGGCTATGACAAGACCTACGCTGAATTAGCTAAATAAGTTAAAAACACTATTTCTCATCGTTTCAAAGCAATTGATGCCATGAGATAGTACTTCAAGGCTGAATCATAAAAAGGAAAATGATGATAGCCAGTATATAATCATGAAAATTATGAAACATATTTAATAATATCATTTGCTATGGAGCAAGGAAGTTCTGCGACAGAACAACTCATTTATCGAGCATCGTATCGAAAACATAGAGAAAGACTCATTGATATTCGTCATAATGCAATGCTTCATGATTTCCTTCTACCACCTAAACTGCGTCAAGAGGATAAAAAAGGACAAATGAAAAACAAAATTAAACACGAGGAGATATCAACCGATAATAAAATTTTGCAGGGGAAGATTAACTCGATTAAGAACCGAAACTTTCATCAAAGTCAGCAACCTTTCTCCACATAGGAGATGAGAAAACCAGAGAAACGATATGATAGTAATAACGATCATAGGGATGAGGGTTGCAGATTCTAAATTAAATCTGATTTTGATGACAATTAGCCTGTAAAATGCATCTTACCTGGAAGCAAAACTAGAGCATTCTCATTTGTTTCTAATTAAAAAAAAATTGATCCAAGAACGCAGAAGAGAAATTCTTTAAGAAATAACTTTACTTCTGAACGAGGTGAAAAGAAATTTGAAAGTTTTAACATGTCGAGGGAGAATACCCATTAAATGCTGGTTCTCCTATAAAAATAACAATAGCCTTAAATTTAGTTTAATCTTATCTAGAGAAACTAAAACCGGAAGGTTATTCATAAAAAGACAATTATCTTGTCTTCAATGCAATCAGCTTTATTATAGCTGTCCTTGATAAGTGGAAGATTACTCGTGGTAGCTTATCTGATGGGCATTTAAACTTATAAGATACGAGAGTTATTCTCTGCAAAGCAAACAAAAAGAATATTGAAAGACTATCAATAGAATTATGAAGATCTATGCTCAAGGATAACTTTAGAAAAAATCAACGATAAATACGGGGTGATAAAAATTAGCCCAAAAGAAACTTAACATTAGAGTCAAAAGCAAGTAAGCATAGAGTAGGATATCAATAAAAACAAAGCGAAACTTCAAAATGAATTCATCAAAAGGAATTACTACACCCTTCTCAAGAAAGAAAAAGAGGAATAGGAAAAATATTAACTGGGAAAGGAAAAACCAAATTCAAGCATTGAGAAGGTTCAAGCCCTTGTAGAGAGGTTGGCTGTTCCGAGGAGATATGTTAAGGATTAAAATGGTACTATGGCCACAATGACTAAAAAAGGCGATGTAATTAAGAATAGAGTTATTAGTAAGCCGATTATACCTCCAACTAAAAAACAATAATTTCAGCGCGAAAAAGAAAAAGAGAAAAATTAGGTGATTCCAAGTAAAAAATTACCAATCAATTGCAATTAAAATCAATAAAATCATAAAGTATACCAATAATAGTAATAGAAAAATATTTTTTTTGAAAAAGATAAATAAAAAGCTAATCCGTATGCTAATATCAAGGAGAAAAGTTGTTAAAGTTAAAAAGATGAGGAAAAGAATTAAACTGATGAGTATAAAGAACAATTTCAATAGGAAGATGAGGAAGTCTAATATTTAGGAGAAGATGGAAATAATGAATATGACTAGTAATTTTAGAATCCATCTTAAATGAAAAATCATCCCGAACTAAAACAAATATCCGAAGATAGATCAATTGGCAATAATTCCTCAATGTTGAAGCAAAGATAAAAGTCAAAACCGGTAGTATCGGAAAAGAATAAGAGTGATATGTATTAAAATATTTACGAAGAGGAGAGTAAAAATGCAAAGGAGGAATAAAATTATGAAGAAGAATTTTAGGAAAGCAAAGAAAAGAATAAATCTGTGGTTAAAAACAAAAAAGAAATCATCAATAAATAAGAATCTGTAAACGAAGACTACCAATAAGAATTTGATAATTGATGCTTAATATAATGTCCTTTTTATTCCAATGAAGATTATGTTATAATGATAATCAATATCATGGTTCAATAAGGTGATTTTAGAATTGTTCCTTTTCACTGCTCGAATTTGAGGGATCTTTCTTTGTACTGATAGTGGTCACATCATTATAATTCGAAAAGTTAAGTTCATCTTCATTGTTCGCTAAATTCACTTGATTAACAGGCAAATCTTGAACTTCATCCCAGCCAGATGCTACAACAAACTGATATCTTTTAGGACACGCTAGTTTATGAGCTTCAATTTCATTAGTATATACATAGTGAGTGGGCTCGTAGGGACATTAAGCATAGTATATACTGTTTTATGATTTTAGTTTGCAGTTATTTATATGGGTTAAAAGTCGGTCAGGCTCCATAATATGTTGAGAATTAAAGGGGCAAACACAATGCTCAGTTATTTCAGTTGATGTTGGAAAATAAAACTCGTTGCTAGATTCTTCTTTTATTGTCGGAACCTTTGGCTTTGGACCTTGTGAACTTTGTGAAGACGATGCTGAGCTGCTCACTGATTCATTCAATTTATTTTTTCTGTTTTTCTTCTTCTTTTTTCCTCCAAAGCGACCAACTTCTTGAACTCCTTCGGGAAAAGCTTGTTTCAGAAAGCTATCATTTATATTGGGATCCACAGATCTCACACTTAAAGATTGATTAACTACATTTTCTTATTTTGGCCATTCTTCAGTTTGATTCCAATGATTATTTTCATATGTCCACTGATTATTGGCCTAATTGCTATGAAAACTATTATTTTGATTCCTTTGACTTTGACCGTATTGATTCCCACTCTGATTTTTATTTCTTTCTGGATTATTCCAATTATTTTGCCTGAAGTTGTATTATTGTTGATTATTCCAGTATCCATTGTGTCCATACTCATTATATTAGTTATAGCCTGAGTATTGATTCCATCTTTGCTGATTGTTTGGATAGCCTTGCTAATAATTGTTATTTTTTGAGTAATAACTTTGGGATTGATTATTTTGATTAAAACTTTAATTGGACATTTAGCCATTTTCGTAATAGCTTTGATTATGATTCTTTTTAAAGGAAGAGTGAGGAGAGAATTTATCCATATATTCCTTAGATGATAAGGACAATTTGCGAATGATACTTCCGTAGAGATCTATATAAATGAGTAAATTACTAACCCCTATCAATTTTATAGATAATAAGTTAGATAATTTATAATATTGCATGAATGTATAAAACATCGATAAACCAATTTTAATAGCGCGTACAACTAACCCAATAATCGTAATTATGACAATTTGATGATTCTATCAATCCTGACCGTCTTATTGCTTTAGATTTTCAAGCTGAATGGAGAAAAGTATACTTCTTTACGGTATTGCTCGAGTTATTTGCGCAATCGTAGGTTTTCCTCCTTCACTTTTTACAATTCTCCTTTCAGTTTTACTGTATCAACTTCAACAGGGGCACCCAAATTCTTTTTGAGATAATCAATGGAGTTTCCAGGCTTATCACTTTCTTCATACAGTCCCACTAATGCTCTGGTGAGATGATCGATGACTCCAGTCTTTTCTAAATATTTCCTAAACTCCTCTTTCTTCGATTCGGTAGTCTATAGATCAACATTGCTGTACCTGATAGCTCATTCTTTTATATAACTTAATGATTATGATTATTTAAAGTAAATAAAAACTGAAGATAGATTCAATCGAAATTAATAAAGACGTAAAATTATCAAAATTATCAGTGGCGAATAAATTGGTTCAGCAAATTTGAACCATCCATACTTTCATTTTCGGATCTTATGTTTATGTTATTTACATATCTTAATGGAGACTCATCTACTCGTGAATGCTTATGTTTTGATTTAGAACCGGGATCTTTGGGATATTTATTTATCGAATTCACTGATTTTTTGTTGGGAATTTCTTTGAGAAGTTTTTTAGATGTTGGGTTTACCATTACAATTGCATCAGAATTTGATAGTTCTGACTCAGAAGCTTCTTAAAGGAGAACATTAAGTTGATTTGAGGTATTAACACCCCTAACTTCTCCCAAATTTCTCCTAATGTTGCTTTCACGCATAAATTGTTCTAAAATGGGTGTTTACAAAGGTCTATAATCTGATTACTGTAAATTACTATAGCTATTAATATTTTTAGGAAGTTTGGACTTGTAAATATTGCTGCCTTAGATGATAGATTCATCAAGATCTCTATCTTCATGCAAGTTAAATTATTTTAGTTTTAGTTTTTTTATTGAATTTTTCATGTATTTACTATTGATAATTGATAATTTGTGATGCTCTTCACCAATACTACTTTCCTTAAGCTTCCCCTTTTTGCTAGATTTTTCTTCCGCAGGATAAGGTTCTTCTTTAATTTTTTAAAAAGAATTCGGATGAACATAATTTAAAAAGGTCAGTTTATTTACGTTCGCTATCAGATCACTTTTTCCTATATACTTTTTATTGTAATTCGAATGTAGGATCTATTTTTCACGGTTTGTCTGAATTGTATTACTCATGACTTTATAATTAACTTTTGACGGCAAAAATATAAGACTGAGATATTGATCTTAAGAAAAATTTTGTTAATTTGTTTGCGCAAACGCCAAAAGATATCTCACTTAATTTTCGTCAACATCGTAATCGCTATGACAGCAAATGAATTAATAAATAGCTTTCAAAGGAGGCACTTTATCAGACAATCCAAGTATTTCCGAAATTTATAGGCTATTCAGCATATATTCATCGAGGAGAGTTGATTTAAGATCTTCATGCTCGGATATACTGATACAATTTAATAATATTAGCTCATTGAGAAGCATTAGAACAGTTTATTGCATTTGGTGCAGTTTTTATCTATTTACAGATGTTGATTCTCTCATTTTTCGAGTAATTGTATCCCTCAACAGCAAATCTCTTCCCAAATCATAATTGAAATAAGGTTTAAGTAAGTTTAAATATCCAAGGTAAGTCAATTTTGCTGTTCCATTTTCATTTTCATCCAGTCTTCCGATTAATAGTTCTATACTTTAATCTTTAATGTTATCATTTTGAAGAAAGGCTCGAATATCCTATATAAATGATATTTTACATAAACATCTAAGTAACCCTTGCTCGTGAGATCAAGGGCTTCGAAAATTTATTCAGGCGAAAATGAAATAGGTGAGAATCCACATATTTTTTCTTTAATGGTTTAAATCTGCATAAAGTTTGGTCTACCTTATTTGTGATGGTGATAAGAAATGTTAAAATAGAAGCCATCTTTTGATTTCTTTCTTTGGATTCTATAAATCTTCTATCACTCCCTTCTTCTCTTTTCATTTGTTATTAATGCAATAAAGATTATATCGTTAATTTAAACAAAAGCTTGTTGAGACCAAATAGGTTTTTTAACAATTAGTTTAGATGATTTTTCTCTTTTGCTATTTTTAAGGGAATAAGTTTAAATAAATTTTAAATAAATTTAAGAAACTTTCAGAAAAATCTTAAACGGAGGATAGAGTTATTACCAATCAATTCTTATAACGAGCTTTATCCATAAATAATTAATGGGAAACGTATGCACAAATAATTGCGAAAAAGATGAAGGAACAGAAACAGTCGATACAAGCAAAAATTCAGTAGAGATGCAAGGTAATTTAGGAGAACACTGTACTGTTCATCTCATTTTGGGTAATTTTAGCTTCATGCAGGTCATTATAAACAAAATCGAGCTGAGAGTTTATTAGTCATCATCGATAGTAAAGGTATTAGTCAGTGCGACCCGATTCAAGAATATGTATCAGATTTTAAGAAAACAATGGATAGCATTACTGGTATGAAGAGTAAATCTACTTTCATTAAGAAATCCTTTATAAGGCTTCAGTGAAAAAAAGTTGTCCCTATTAAAAACTATTTATTTGCGTTCTGCCTTCGTACAAATCTGAGGATTCTGACAATTACCAACAGTAGTTTCGCAATATGATAAAATAGATAGTTGAAGATGTCAAATAAGTAGCTTTGTATATGTTCAATACAATCGACTGTGTTTACGCTTTACCAACTCAGATGCTACTTGCAGTGATGCTCCGTGAATTGATATAAATCTAAAGCTCTTTCAAGCTTCAACTTCTGACTTCTGAGAGGAAGATGATGAATATGTATAAATTTTAACTTTTCAAAACTGATGCTTGTCGTATGGAGTGTAATAACGAATAATGATATTCTATATCTGATATAAATGAACTTAATAATTTCAGTTTTATGAGTTTCAAGCACAATTGTGAAGGATAATATATTTGATCATTTTTATGTGTAGTAGTAGTAATATTAACACCATTAAAATCAATTCTTTAAATCAGTACCAATAAAAGTTCAGTTCATTTCTATCTTACACTTATATTTTCACTTTAGACTCAAATTGCAGGAATGAAAAATAAAAACCTACCTGTTGTGAAGACATATGAACTGAGAAATAAAAATAAAATACCAAAAGTTATGACGATGAATCCCAAGCAAATTGTTTCCAAGATTAAAAAAATTAAAAAATCTGCCAAATCAAAAAAAGCCACTCTTCAAAGAAAAGTTGCAAAGAAATTAGCTTCAAAAGCTAGCATTAAAAATAAAAATGAGAAAATAAAATAATCATGCAAATAATAATCCACAGCTAAAAGAAAACATTAAAAAATTTCTTTGAAAAGTGATTTAGTAAAGGAAATTAAAAAATCAAGTGTCTTTATAAGAAATCTATCGCAAACAATGAGATAATCTTTAAGAAGTTCACATCGTAGAGCGAAATCTGCTACAATTCAGGTAATTTCACAATAAAAAAAGAAAAGGAAGACTCCAAAATATATTAAACTCAAGAGATTAGCCTAGAAACAGAATTAGTCCTTGATTAAATCAGTAAATAATTCTGTAAAGATTACTGTGACTGCAAATGAAGAAATTAAGCCAACTAATATTGAAATATAACTGCCAAAATCATTGAAATCAGTTATTCCTAAAAATAATAATTCAGCAATAAATAAAGTTAATACTATTGGCAAAACAATTAACTAATTATAAAACATTGAGAAAAATAAAAGAACAAAATTGTATTTAATGGACATTGAATATTCATCCGATTAATGGCGATTTAATTTACTCGGGGCAAAAGAAAAAAGCCGTACCTGTAGAATCTCTCGCAAAATGGTTTGCAATTGTTTAAGCTATCGATCGGATAAAAAGATTTGTAAACATATCACCTTTATCATAAAAAAAGTCGCCCATTGTGAATAAATTCTTGAAGAGCTTAAGTAAAAATAATAAATTTCTCATGAAACTTACAAATAGTTGGATAAACAA